>ERZ1048872.190-NODE-190-length-74968-cov-7.707821_pt1 | contig 74968 bp, 68 predicted proteins | sample MGYA00383100_ERZ1048872 | MGnify/ENA primary metagenome ERZ1048872 (study PRJEB29581, sample SAMEA5548370) | metagenome | biome: marine; feature: coastal; material: water | depth 50 m | study: Short-term variability in the microbial, nano- and picoplankton...
CCAGCTAAGCTGAAAAATTACCTTTTTCTTTATAGGTTGCTGCTGCTTGGATTTAGCCTGCGGTGCGCGGAGATACTGCACTGGGGTCCGTGTGAAGCTCGATAATCGCTGATGTGCTGGCGGCGCGTGCACGCGCAAGAGCTGCAGGAAACTCTTCTGTTTTATAGACATGCTCACCATAGCCACCATAGCATTGGGCCAAGCCAGCAAAATCTGGATTATGCAATGTGGTGCCAGAAGGCCGCTCTGGATAGCTGCGTTGCTGATGCATGCGGATCGTTCCATAAACTCCGTTATTTACCACGATCACAATGACTTTAGCGCCATATTGCGCCGCAGTGCCAAATTCCTGCATGGTCATTTGAAAACACCCGTCGCCTGCAAAACAGATCACCTCTTTTGAAGGGTTCGCCAGTTTGGCCGCAACTGCTGCAGGCAACCCGTAGCCCATTGAGCCGCTGGTTGGGGCTAGCTGTGTGCGATAGGATTTATAACAGTAATAGCGGTGCAGCCAGCCAGCATAGTTTCCCGCGCCATTTGTGATAATCGCATCATGCGGCAAAACTTCTGATGCATGCGTGATCACTTGTTCCATCTTGACGGCGCCCGGGGTTTGAAACGGCTGCTGCCAGCGTTCATATGCAGCGCGCGGCGCTGCGGGCGGGGCAGCGCTTTTGCCTGCAGTAAGGTCTATCGCTGTGCTCAGAAATTCGGCAGATTGGCAGGCCAACCCAATTTCAGGTCGGTAAACGCGACCTATTTCATTCGGGTCGGCATGGATATGAATGATCTTTTGGCGCGGATTGGGTATGTCAAACAGCTCATATCCGCCTGAAGTCATTTCCCCAAGCCGGGCACCAAGGACTAAAATGCAATCGGACTTTGCCACCAAAGTGGCCAGTTCGGGATTGGGCGCAATGCCAACGTCCCCGACATAATTGGGATGGCGATTATCAATGTAATCTTGACACCTAAATGAGGTGCCAACCGGCAAGCCTAGGGCAGCAGCAAAGCTGCCTAAGTCCTTTGCTGCTTGATCGCTCCATCCCCCGCCGCCCACAATAACCATTGGATTACGGGCTACTTTTAGCCGGTCTATTACCTCAGCAACCGCGTTTTGTGATACTGTCTGGCGCGCTGGATTGGCCGGGGTGCTATCTGCAACATCCGCCATTGAGGATAGAATATCTTCCGGCAGTGCCAAAACCACGGGGCCGGGCCGACCTGACATCGCAACGTGAAAGGCGTGGCTGATATATTCGGGAATACGGTCCGTGCGATCAATTTCGGCCACCCATTTAACCAAGGGTGTAAACATCTGGCGATAGTCAACCTCTTGAAACGCTTCCCTGTCCCGCTGATCTGTTGCCACCTGCCCGATAAACAGCACCATGGGGGTGCTATCCTGCAACGCAATATGCACCCCAGCAGAGGCATTGGTGGCGCCGGGGCCTCGGGTAACAAAGGCCACGCCCGGGCGGCCCGTCAGCTTCCCATGCGCTTCGGCCATCATCGCAACGCCGCCTTCTTGGCGTCCGATTATGGTTTCTATCTTGCTATCAAAAAGCCCATCCAGCGCCGCCAGATAACTTTCACCGGGAACACAAAACACCCGATCGACCCCTTGAATTTCCAGTTGATCGACCAGAATTTGACCGCCATGACGCATGGATTTTCCAACCTGACTAAGTTTCGTCAGAAAATACTAATACCAAGCCGGCCAAGAAGAAACCGTTGAATTAGAAAATTATGCCGCCCGCAAATCTAGCATAGTACGCGCCTGTTGCCATGTGGCCACCGGCCTGCGGTATTGATCACACAAATCCACTGCGCACTTTACCAACGCCGCATTCGACGGGGCCAAAGTATGCTTATCCAGCCGTACATTGTCTTCCAGACCCGTTCGCACATGTCCACCCGCAGCAATACACCATTCGTTTAATTTAATCTGCTGGGCGCCAATACCAGCGCCGCACCAATCGGCATCCGGAAGCAGTCGCTCGACGGTTTTAACATAATAATCGAACACATCCTTATCCGCTGGCATCGCGTTTTTAACCCCCATGACAAACTGTACATAGAGGCGGCCTGGGATATGCCCTTCGCGGTTCATTTTTGCGGCATGATGAATATGCGACAGATCAAAAGCTTCTATTTCCGGCTTGATTTTATATTGCCGCATTTCGCCGGCGAGCCAATCCACCAAATCTGGCGGGTTTTCATAGACGCGGGTGGGAAAGTTATTTGAGCCAACTGTCAAAGACGCCATATCCGGGCACAGGGGCAGCATACCACCGCGTTCGGCCCCAGCGCCGGAACGCCCACCAGTGGACAGTTGGATAATCATGCCCGGGCAAAACTGCTTAATCCCCTCCATTAAGCGGGCAAATAGCTCGGGGTCAGATGTTGGCGATTGGTCAGGGTTGCGCACATGGCAATGGGCGATCGAAGCCCCCGCTTCAAAAGAGGCATGGATGCTTTCAACTTGCTCGGACACAGAAATGGGTAGAGCAGGATTATCCGCCTTAGTCGCAACCGAGCCGGTGATTGCGACACAGATGATACAGGGTTTCGTCATTCTATGGCCTTTCCGAACCTGCTAGGTGCACTGGGTAAGTTCAACCGCTTTGACCCTGTGCGAACCTCAGCCCTGAATGCCACAGCCCATAGGCTATACTAATCCCCGCCTCTGTCGTCTTTGGGCATAACCGCAGTCAAGTGACTAGCCGTTTAGTGGGTCCAAACTGTGCGTCGATCAGTGGCAAAATTTTCGCCATATCCACGCTGACGGATATTCACTTTCCGCTTCTTGGGCTCAATAACATCTGCAGTGATATTATGGTCTTTGGCATACTCTAACGCAGCATCCTTGCTTTCAAATTGCAACGTCACCTGAGACTGCATATCATTGCTTGACGTCCAACCCATAAGCGGGTCCACTTCGCGAGCAGAATCTGGCGCGTATTCCAGCACCCATACGCGAGTTTTTGCTGTCCCTGACGACATTGCCGTTTTGGCAGGTTGGTAGATACGTGCACGCATTGCCTTAGTCCTCTTATTACTCTGGTATATGCTAGATTTATTCCCCATAAACAAGGGTAAGTTCACAAGTAAAAAGAATCATTTCTTCGGTGAAATTGGAAAATTTTTATTTTCAAATCAAATAATACTGAAGCCTTTGACCTATTAAAAAATATTTCTAGGTTTAGTGGGTAGATAGGAATGTAAATAATGGCACAAAACAGTCTGGGACATGAAACCGGCGATGTAAGGGCAAGGCCCAAGCTTGAAGGCGGCAAGGCTTTTAAGATGCAGACTGAATTTTCCCCAGCCGGGGATCAGCCCACCGCTATCGCTGAATTGAAAACCGGAATTATTGACGGAGAGCAAGACCAAGTGCTTTTGGGCGCAACCGGCACCGGCAAAACTTTTACCATGGCAAAAGTGATCGAGGAAACCCAAAAGCCAGCGATCATTATGGCCCCAAATAAGACCCTAGCAGCGCAGCTTTATGGTGAGTTTAAAGGGTTTTTCCCCGACAACGCCGTGGAATATTTCGTCAGCTATTACGACTATTATCAGCCCGAAGCCTATGTGCCGCGCTCCGACACCTATATTGAAAAAGAAAGCCAGATCAACGAACAAATCGACCGAATGCGCCACTCAGCGACGCGCGCTTTGCTTGAACGGGACGACGTGATTATCATTGCTTCTGTCTCTTGCATCTATGGCATTGGCTCGGTGGAAACCTACGGCGCTATGACCCAAGACCTAAAGGCCGGCGAAAGCTATAATCAACGGCAGGTCATGGCGGATTTGGTGGCCCAGCAATACCGCCGCAATGATCAGGCTTTTCAGCGCGGTTCGTTTCGCGTGCGCGGCGATAGTTTAGAGATTTTTCCAGCGCACCTAGAGGATCGGGCTTGGCGGCTGTCATTTTTTGGTGATGAGCTGGAATCAATTGTAGAGTTTGACCCACTGACCGGCGAAAAAACCGATCGCTTTGAACAGATTAGGATCTACGCCAATTCGCATTATGTCACCCCGAAGCCCACCATTCAGCAGGCAATCATCAATATCAAGGACGAGCTGCGCAAGCGATTGGATCAACTGGTCGGTGAAGGCAAATTGCTCGAAGCACAACGTTTAGAGCAGCGCACCAATTTTGATCTTGAAATGCTTGAGGCAACCGGCGTTTGTAGCGGGATTGAAAATTATTCGCGGTATCTAACAGGCCGTGCACCGGGTGAGCCGCCGCCCACATTGTTCGAATTTATCCCCGACAACGCAATTGTGTTTGCCGATGAAAGCCATGTCAGCGTGCCGCAAATCGGCGCGATGTACAAAGGCGATTATCGGCGTAAGTTTACCCTTGCCGAGCATGGGTTTCGCTTGCCCTCCTGTATGGACAACAGACCACTTAAGTTTGAAGAGTGGAATGCCATGCGGCCGCAAACAGTCTATGTTTCAGCAACCCCGTCAAATTGGGAAATCGAGCGCACGGGGGGCGTTTTCGCCGAACAGGTTATCCGGCCCACCGGACTTTTGGATCCCGAGGTTGAAATCCGCCCAGTAGAAATGCAGGTGGATGATCTGCTGGATGAAATCCGCAAAGTCGCTGCTGATGGGTATCGCACCTTGGTGACGACCTTGACCAAACGCATGGCCGAGGATCTAACCGAGTATCTGCATGAACAAGGTATTCGCGTACGTTATATGCACTCGGATATCGACACGATTGAGCGGATCGAAATTTTGCGGGATCTACGCCTTGGGGCCTTTGATGTGCTGATCGGCATCAACCTATTGCGCGAAGGTTTGGATATTCCTGAATGTGGTCTGGTTGCCATTCTGGATGCGGATAAAGAGGGATTTCTGCGTTCTGAGACATCCTTGGTGCAAACCATTGGCCGCGCAGCGCGGAATGTGGATGGGCGGGTGATCATGTATGCAGACCGGATAACAGGTTCGATGGAGCGCGCCCTTTCGGAAACCAATCGCCGACGCGCGAAGCAAAAGGCCTATAATTTAGAGCATGACATCACGCCGGAAACAGTACAGAAAAATGTAGAGGATATCCTCGCCGGTCTTTATAAAGGCGACACCGATCAATCGCGCGTCACCGCCCAGATCGACAAACCGATGGCTGGGGCAAATCTGCAGGCGGTTCTTGAAGGGCTGCGCACCGATATGCGCAAAGCGGCCGAAAACCTTGAATTTGAAGAAGCCGCGCGGCTGCGCGATGAAGTCAAACGGCTCGAAGCGGTCGATCTGGCCGTTTCCGATGACCCGCTTGCGCGCCAATCCGCTATAGAGGCGGTCAGCGAAGGAAAAAGCCGCAGCAAAGGCCGCTCGACCGCAGGGCGCGGCGGCACCCGTACCTATCGCGGCAAGTCACAAAAGAAATTTTAAGACCCGCACATTTGATCTTGATATTTTGAATGATTTTTCAGTTTGAGCCTTATTCTAAGACCATACAGGCAACTATTTATTAGGAGCATATACTATGACACCACAGCGCGTAACGCTGATCACACTCGGCGTAAAAAGTTTGAACCAATCAAAGCAATTTTATGAGGCCATTGGGTGGACGGCGCATCGCCGTTCGCAAGACAGCATTGTCTTTTTCCAAATGAACGGGTTGGTTTTGGGACTTTTTGGGCTTGAGGCGCTGGCCGATGATCAAGGGCGACCTGGGGCTAAACTTGGAACTGGAGCGATGAGCCTTGCTATTAATTACGAAACGACAGAAGCGGTTGATCATGCCTTTTCAACTGCGATCAACGCAGGCGCCAAAGGGCTGAAACAGCCACAAAAGGTGTTTTGGGGCGGTTATTCGGGCTACTACGCCGATCCAGATGATCATGTTTGGGAAATTGCAATGAACCCGTTTTGGCCATTGCAGTCAGATGGCGGGCTAACCTTGCCGGATGAAGACATCTAATTGCCGTCGTAGCCAACCATATGCTGCTCACCGCGTTCCCGCGCCAGATGAATTTGCTTTTGCCGTTCGCGAAAGCGATCTTTGTCCTCTGCCGTGGTTTCATCGGCACATTGGTGACAGGCAACACCGTGTTCGTATTGTGTGTTTTCTTTATCAGCGGGTAATATCGGGCGGCGGCAGGCATAGCAAAGCTGATGCGGACCTTCCTTTAGTCCGTGTCCTACCGAGACCCGCGCATCAAAAACGAAACACTCGCCATCCCATTTGCTATCAGCCTCTGGGACGTCTTCTAGATACTTTAGGATACCGCCTTTAAGGTGATAGACATCTTCAACACCTTGGCTCAGCAGATAGTTGGTCGATTTCTCACAGCGAATGCCGCCGGTGCAAAACATCGCAATGCGTTTGTTGTGAAACCGATCTTTGTTGTCTTCCCACCATTTTGGAAATTCGCGAAAAGATTTTGTGTCTGGGTCTATGGCCCCCTCAAAGGTGCCAATCCCAACCTCGTAATCATTACGGGTGTCGATGACGGCAACATCGGGCGCTAAGATTAACTCGTTCCAGTCTTGTGCTTCAACATAATGCCCGACCCGTGCCTTTGGGTCCACATCGGGTTGTCCCATAGTCACGATTTCTTTTTTAAGCTTTACTTTCATCCGCGGAAATGGCGGCAGGCTGGCGGTGCTTTCCTTATGTTCCAGATCAGCACAGCCCGGTATACTTCGCAAATGTGCAAGAATAGCATCAATTCCATCCCGCGAGCCGGATATCGTGCCATTAATGCCCTCTTTGGCAATCAATAGCGAACCGTAAATACCAAGCGCTTCGCATTTTTCCTGCAATGGCCCCTGCAGTGCAGCGGGGTCCTCAAACCGCGTGAAATGATAAAGTGCAGCAATTGTAAACATAGTTTCGGGCTTACGCTGAAACTTGGCGCAATTGCAAGCGCAAGGCATTTCGTTTAGAGGAGCGGGCGCATTTGTCGCCCCTCGATAATCATCGGCACCAAAGGTCGGCCATACCCAGCGCCGCCATCAAGATTAATCCGGTTACCGTAATGGGTTGGGCTATCAATAGCCGTATGTCCATGGATGACAAGATGGGAATGAAGGTCCTGATGCGCGTGAAAATCCTCCCTGATCCATAGCAGATCGTCCTCGGATTGCTGATCTAACGGCACACCGGGGCGAATACCTGCATGAACGAAAAGCTTGTCGCTGATCAGATGTTTTATTTTCAGCGATTTCAGAAAATCAACATGGGCTTGCGGCACCTTTTCAACGGCTTCTTTATGGACTTCGAAAAGCCGACGTGTTTCATCTATTTCGATCCCGTATGAGGCCATCGTTTCACGCCCGCCAAGGCGGCCGTGAAACCAGTGCATCCCGACCAAAAGATGTGGGTCATGACGCGGCGGACTTTCCATAAACCATTCAAACATCCGGTCGTGATTGCCTTTTAGGATGGTAAAATTCCGCCCCGCTTCGCAGAGTGAGATGATTAATTCAACCACCCGCCGGCTGTCAGCACCGCGATCTACAAGATCACCAATAAACACAACAGCCGCATCCTTGCCGCCGTCTTTTTCGATCGCGATAAGCGCTGCCTCAAGCTGGGACAATTGGCCATGGACATCGCCCACAGCATAGATAGGATAACATAAATCAGGCATTAAAAAGTCACTTTCTTCAAAACTTGGGGCCTTTGGCTCTGCAATTGCAAACGAGTACCATCTTGGTTCTTTTATACCTTATCGAACCAGGTCGTGTAAGCGCCAAAAAAAAGCTCGCCTATTACCCTATTTAGTGTATTTACTTACCAAAGCTCTCTTTATAAGTTTAACGCAGTATATTCAGTCCACGTATTGGGCGCGATTTATTTTTTTGATATTTTTAAGGTATAGACATGATATTTTGGCCAATTTTTGGATTATTTGTGATTGCAGCGGGATATGTTATCCGCAACAACTTCGATTTCCCCGACAACAAAAACCTTGACGGCATGGTTAATATGGTCGGTTGGGGCGTCAAGGTTGCTGGGCTGCTACTTTTTATAATTTCTACATTCAACGGCATGTTTTTTTATGCTGAACCCGGCTTTAAATATCATGTCCGCACAATTTTGGGCGAAGAAAAAATGGTCGCGGATACAGGGTACAACATGCACCTGTTTGGGCGCTATAATGCGTGGAAAAATGCAATGTCGGTGCAGGCCATAAAGGGTGGACAAGGCGATATCCGCGCAGAAACCGAAGGCGTCACCACAAGTGCCAACTTGCCACCAAAATCGCTGGTTTTTCTTGATCAGGTGGATGCGGTCGTCTCTGCCACAGCGCGCTTTGAGCTGCCGTCTGACGAAGAAGGTTTTTTGACGATGGCACGACTTTACCGATCCCCAGAAAACCTGCTGCGCACAGAGCTTGTTCCCGCCTTTGAAGAAACGCTAGGTGCAAATGCAGCACTAATGTCAGCAGAAGATTATTTTCAGGGTGGCAAGACCGAATTTAACAACGAGTTCGAGCGGCAATTGGCCGATGGTATTTATCTGGTCAGACGGATTGAGAAACGCGTCAAAGTCGAAAGCGGTCGCGCCGGAACCGCAAATGTGGCGCTTGGCGAAAATCAAGAACAGTTTGGCGATGAATTTAAAACCGTCTTTCTTGTTGAAAAACTGCTTGATGAAACCGGACAGCCAAAGCGCAAAAGACAAGCCTTTGAAAAATTTGGCATCAGTGTGACCTCGGCCCGGGTGACAGATGTTCGGCCCAATATCAAGTTTCAGGAACGTATGGGCCTGCGCCAGCAAGCGGCCGCCGATCGTGCCATTGCCCGCGAGCAAAGGGTGCAAGAAGAAGAGCAGCGCCTGCTGGCGATCACCCGCGGCGAACGCGAAGTGGCCGAGCGTCAGGCTGCAGCCAAAGTTGAACAAATCCAAAAAACAACTGATGCGGAAACCGAAAAACAACTTGCAATCACGGCAGCTGAACGGGAACGGGAATCTGCGCGCATCAGACAAGAGCGCGCGCAGATCCTTCTGGACACAGCCCGCATTGATGCGCAAGCAAAACAAGTCAGCGCAGATGCCGCTGCCTATGAAAAAACCGCCATCCTTGAGGCGGACAATGCGCTTGCACAGAAATTAGCGGCCTATGTCGAAGTTCAAAAAGTATGGGCCGAGGCCTTTGCCAATCGTAAAGTGCCCACAACGGTTTTTGGCGCAACAGAAGGCGGGGTTGGAACCGACGGCGATATCAGCCGCTTTATTGATTTGCTAACCATGCAGGCAGCAAAAGGACTTGCCGTTGATCCCTCAATAGCGCGCAAGTCATCTGAGTGATGGAATAGAGATTGAATAGGATCGCCGTTTTGGATTGATACCTGTCCCATACAGACAGTCAATTTTTCAATAGTGAAAGCCGAAAAAAAAGGGCCCCTGTTAAGAAACAAAGGGCCTTTTTCACATCTTTGGGCAATGAATGCGCTAGCTTACATCAAAAGACAATGGCTTGACCTGTTTGAACAGACCGGTTTGAGCCAATTGCTCAATCACCTGCTCTTTGATTGGATGATCCACATAAAGCAGTGCAATTGCCTCGGCTCCGGCGGCGGCGCGGCCTAGGGTAAAGTTTGCGATATTAACCCCATTTTCGCCCATCGTCTGACCCAAGGTGCCGATAATGCCGGGGACATCTTCGTTAGTGGTATAGAGCATATGCGCGCCAATCTCGGCATCAATGTTGATGCCTTTGATCTGGATAAACCGCGGCTTTCCATCGCTAAAGACAGTGCCCGCAATGGAACGCTCGCGCTCGTCTGTGACAACGGTCACTTTGATATAACCATCAAATGCGCCGGATTTGTCCTGATTGGTGGTGCTAATCTGAATACCGCGTTCTTTGGCGATGAACGGCGCGCTGACCATATTTACATCGGGGTTGGCTTTTTTCATGATCCCGGCGATTACCGAGCAATTCAAAGCCTCAAGATTCATTTCGGACACCGACCCATCATAAAGAATGTTAATCGCACTGACCGGCTCGTCCGTCATTTGGCCGATAAAGCTGCCCAGATGTCCAGAAAGCTCAAGCCAAGGCCCCATAACCTTGGCCTCTTCTGCCGTAACCGATGGCATGTTCAACGCATTGGTCACCGCCCCCGTCAGAAGGTAATCAGACATCTGTTCCGCCACCTGCAATGCGACATTTTCCTGTGCCTCAGTGGTGGCGGCCCCCAAATGTGGGGTACATACCACATTTGGCAGATCAAAGAGCGGATTTTCCAGCGCCGGTTCAACTGCAAAAACATCAAAGGCAGCGCCGGCGACATGACCTGATGTCAATGCATCCGCCAGCGCTTCTTCATCCACCAAACCGCCGCGCGCGCAGTTGATAATGCGAACGCCTTTTTTGGTTTTTGCAAGATTTTCACGGCTCAGCACATTTCGGGTTTGATCGGTTAGCGGCACGTGCAGCGTGATAAAATCAGCGCGCGACAAAAGATCATCGAGCTCGACTTTCTCAACGCCCATTTTTTCTGCCTTTTCCGCGCCCAAAAAAGGATCATAGGCCAGCACTTTCATTTTGAGCCCGCGCGCACGATCACAAACGATGCCGCCAATATTACCTGCACCGATGACACCCAGCGTTTTGCCGGTCAGTTCCACGCCCATGAATTTTGATTTTTCCCATTTGCCAGCATGGGTTGAAGCGCTGGCAGCAGGAATTTGCCGCGCCACGGCAAACATCATAGCAATGGCGTGTTCGGCCGTGGTGATCATATTGCCAAACGGCGTATTCATTACAATCACACCGTTCTTACTGGCAATGTCGCGGTCAATATTGTCGACCCCGATACCCGCGCGGCCAATGACCTTTAAATTGTCCGCAGCATTTAGAATTTTCTCAGTGACCTTGGTGGCCGAGCGAATGGCGAGACCGTCGTATTGGCCGATAGCTTCAAGCAGTTTTTCTTTGTCTTTGCCAAGATCGGGTTCAAAATCCACATCAATGCCGCGATCACGGAAAATCTGGACTGCTGTGGGGGATAATTTATCAGAAACGAGAACTTTGGGGGCCATTTGTGGCGCTCCTTCTTTGGATAGTTGTTCAAAAAATGGGGGATTAGGCCGCTTGGGTTTGGGCGGTCAGCTCGCTCTCAAAAGCCCAGTCGAGCCAGGGCAACATTGCGGCGATATCTGCAGTTTCCACCGTTGCGCCGCACCAGATGCGAAGCCCGGCCGGGGCGTCGCGGTAGGCACCGATGTCATAGGCGGCATCCGCTGCATCAAGCCGCTTTGCCACGGCTTTGGCAAATCCTGCCGGATCACTAATTCTTGGGTCTGTGAACTTCAGGCATACTGAGGTATTGGATCTAATCGCAGGATTTTCTGCAAGAAAATCAATCCAGTCTCGGGATTTCACAAAATCTTCGATGGCCCCGGCATTGGCGTTGGCCCGGTCTATCAGACCGTTGAGGCCACCGAGCGAACGGGCCCAGTCGAGAGCAAGCAGATAGTCTTCGACCGCCAGCATCGAGGGGGTATTGATGGTCGCGCCTTCAAATATGCCTTCAATCAGCTTGCCGCCTTTTGTCAGGCGGAAAATTTTCGGCATCGGCCATGGCGGCGTGTAGGTTTCAAGTCTTTCCACTGCCCGTGGGCTCAAGATCAACATCCCATGAGCGGCTTCGCCGCCCAAAACTTTTTGCCAGCTAAACGTTGTTACATCGAGCTTGTCCCAAGGCAAATCCATGGCAAATGCGGCTGAGGTGGCGTCACAAATGGTCAGCCCTGTACGATCTGCCGGAATGACATCACCGCTGGGAACGCGAACCCCCGAAGTGGTGCCGTTCCAGGTAAACACCACATCGGTTGCATAATCCACAGCCGCCATATCGACAATCTCGCCATAGGCAGCAGTTTGAATATCTGCGTCTATTTTCAGCTGCTTAACCACATCGGTGACCCAGCCCGAGCCAAAGCTTTCCCACGCCACCATGGTGGCCTTGCGGGCGCCCAAAAGCGACCACATCGCCATTTCAACCGCGCCGGTGTCTGACGCCGGAACGATCCCAATTCGGTAATGATCCGGAATGCCGAGCACCTCACGGGTGCCCTCAATTGCGGCTTTAAGCCGATCTTTGCCAACCGCGGCGCGGTGACTGCGGCCCAAAGGCGCAGCGCTTAGTTTATCCAGCTCAAAGGTGGGGTATTTGGCACAAGGGCCAGACGAAAAACGCGGATTTTCCGGCCGCGATGCCGGTTCTTGAATGCTCATCATATCTATCCTTCCAGATAAGCGCCCCTCGTTGGGGAGGGGTGTCCCACTGACGGGGATATACCGCGGGGCGCCGGGCAACAACCGCAAAAACCATCAAATGTTGCCAACTGCTTGGGTATTTGCGCCGCGCATGACCACTATCGGAAACCTATTTAAATTGTACAAAATCATAAGTCGGTTTTACGTCAGTATCGCATTGGTAAGACGGAGGTGCGGAAAATGGCCGTTTTTTGACTAAATATCAGTAGCCGTGGACAGCGGCGGTTTTGAAGTTACTGAAACATCCCGCGAACGTAGGCATAGGTTTTGAATTTTGGCTGACCGTTTCAAAAAGGTGAGTATTTCGGCAAAAGAAAAGGGGAGCGATAAAGGTTGCGAAAGCCAAACAGTCATGACGTACGCCCAGCCCTCAGGTGCAGGGAAAGCAGGTCAATTGCTGGCGCAAATACCTGCGTGACATTTGAGGTTGTTTGCGGCATCAGGCTTGCAAACCCTTTTGGCGGACCGCTTTGCCTCTGGCGGTCTTTATATGAATAAATCCAAGGATCTGTTTTAATGTTTGTTATCACCTTGATTTCCGCTCCGGGATTGCTGGACCCATCGCTCGTAGAAAATCTGCGCAATGCTTGGGGCGGCGGCGATGCGATCTGGTTGGCGCCAGATGAGGCCGCCGAGTTCACGCTGTCATCTTTGCCACAAAACCGCTGGCAGGTTTGGCATGATTTACAGGATTTGCAGATTGATCTGATTGTTCAACCGGCTGAAAACCGGCGCAAGAAAATGCTGCTTGCGGATATGGACAGCACTATGATCCGGCAGGAATGTATTGACGAGTTGGCAGATCACGCCGGTGTGGGCGCGCGGGTAAAAGATATCACTGCACGCGCGATGAATGGCGAGCTTGATTTCGAAGAGGCCCTACACGAGCGGGTTGCGCTTTTGAAAGGGCAGCCAGCGGCCATCATTGATCAGGTGCTGGCCGAGCGGATCGATCTTATGGCGGGGGGCAAAGTGCTGTTGGCAACCATGCGGGAAAACGGGGCATATGCGGCCTTGGTCTCTGGGGGCTTTACGGCTTTTAGCGCAGCGATTGCCGCAGAACTGGGCTTTGACGAGCACCGCGCCAATGAACTGCTGATGACGGACGGGGCGCTCAGTGGCAAGGTGGCACTGCCAGTTCTTGGACGGCAAGCAAAAGTGGATGCACTTGAGCAAATCACAAAAACTTTGGGTTTGAGCGAGGACGACGTGCTTGCGGTGGGGGACGGGGCCAATGATTTGGGCATGCTGGGGCGCGCTGGCACCGGTGCGGCCTTGCATGCAAAGCCCAGTGTTGCCGCCGAATGTGACATACGGGTTAATTTTGGCGATCTGACCGCGCTGCTATATCTGCAGGGCTATGCACAAACCGAATTCATAACGCCAAATTGAGCGCTCGAAATAAAGCTTTTCATTTGCAAAATATGCCCCATCTATAAGGGATGACAAATGATGAGAAGATCATGGGACAGTATAAACGCAATGCAGATATCATCGCAAATCTAAGCGATGAGCAATTTTGGGTCACCCAGAAAAGTGGAACAGAGCGGCCAGGCAGCGGCCAATTGCTGCACAATAAAGCTGCAGGTATCTATGTCGATATCGTCTCGGGCGAGCCGCTTTTCGCATCCAGCGATAAATATGAAAGTGGCTGCGGTTGGCCAAGTTTCACCAAACCTATCGAGGCATCGCATATAGCCGAAATTAAAGATGACAGCCACGGCATGATCCGCACCGAAGTGCGCAGCACCCATGGCGACAGCCATCTTGGCCATGTGTTTCCCGACGGGCCGGTAGAACGCGGCGGATTGCGTTATTGCATCAACTCGGCCGCATTGCGGTTTGTACCCAAGGCTGACATGGTGGAAGAAGGGTATGGCGCCTTTCTTGATCAAGTGGAGGATGTAGTATGAGCGAACGTGCCATATTGGCGGGGGGGTGTTTTTGGGGAATGCAGGATTTGATCCGCAAAATGCCTGGTGTTCTTTCGACCCGCGTGGGCTATACCGGCGGCGATGTGCCAAATGCCACCTACCGGCATCATGGCACCCATGCAGAAGGGATCGAGATTATTTTTGACCCCGCCAAAATCAGCTATCGGCGCCTATTGGAATTTTTCTTTCAAATTCACGATCCAACGACGCTTAACCGGCAGGGTAATGACCGCGGACTGTCCTATCGATCGGCGATCTATTATCTTGACGAGGCGCAGAAATCCGCTGCCGAGCAAATGATTTCTGAGGTCAATTCAAGCGGTATCTGGCCCGGGCCCGTGGTCACAGAGCTGGCCGAGGCCGGTGATTTCTGGGAGGCCGAGCCAGAGCATCAAGATTACCTTGAACGCCGGCCGAACGGATATACCTGCCATTATATTCGCCCTGATTGGGTCTTGTCATCCTAATCCAAAGCGCGCATTGGTCCTTTGCCTGCACTGCGTAGGCAGGGATTTTATCATGCAGCCTTTCAGAGCAATTTCATTAAAACTCTTCTCGGTGATGGTTTTCATCACCATGATTTCAATGATTAAAGCGACAACGGACACCGTACCGCCGGGGCAGGCGGTGTTCTTTCGATCCGCTTTTGCGATCCCTGTGATCTGTGGCTGGCTTATGATGCGCGGTGAATTGCGTACCGGGCTGCGCGCCATCTCGCCTTTGGGGCACTTATGGCGCGGATTGATCGGCACCACTGCCATGGGGCTTATGTTCGCCTCGCTTGCCTATTTGCCGCTGCCCGAGGTAACCGCGCTCAGCTATGCTGCCCCATTGCTCACTGTGATTTTTGCCGCTGTGCTATTGGGCGAGCGGCTAAGGTTGTTTCGGATTACAGCTGTCGGCTTGGGGCTTGTCGGGGTATTGGTGGTGCTGGAGCCACGGCTAACAATGCTGTCTTCAGGTCGTTTTGAGCCCGAGGCGGCCTTTGGTGCGGGGTTGGTGCTTTTGGCGGCTGGGTTTATTGCCCTTGCGCAAACTCACATCAGGAAACTGGTACAAACCGAGCATCCCGCAGCCATTGCGTTTTATTTTAGCCTGACGTCAACCACCGCCGCGCTGCTAACAGCGCCGTTTGGCTGGGCAGTACTGTCACAGCAAACCGCCCTGCTGTTGATTGCAGCCGGGGTTTTGGGCGGCGTTGGGCAAATATGTCTTACGCTGTCCTTTCGTTATGCGCCGGTCACGGTGGTGGCGCCCTTTGAGTATGCCTCGATGCTATTTGCTCTGTTAATTGGCTATTTCGTGTTTGCAGAGGTTCCTAGCCTGCAAATGCTTATTGGCGCTGCCATTGTGATCGCAGCCGGAGTATTGATTATCTGGCGTGAAGCGCAACTGGGACTGGAACGCGGCAAAGCGCGGGCGCTTAAAACCCCACACGGTTAATTTTAGCGGTCTTGAAATTCCATCAGGCTATATATTGGCCGCAACAGGTGTCGGCGATAACGGCCCAAAGGAAATCGGCGCGGCGGCTTTTGAAAGAGCTTTGGATAAAGCCGCTTTTGCGGTGCGCCCAGCGCCAGATCAGCCAGAAGCGCACCAGCATAGCTACCCATGGCAACGCCATTTCCATGATAGCCAAAGCCCGCATAAACTCCGGGCATCTGTTGGATCAGGCCGACAAACGGGGTCAGATTACGGGTCAGACAAATCAACCCAGACCAGTCGTATTCAATTTCGACTTTGCACCAGGCTGGAAACATTTCGGCAAAATTTGTGCGGATTTGCTGCGCGATTAATGTGCTGTGGCGCGGCGTTGCAAAAAGGCCCCCGCGCATGCCGAACAGAAAACGGTTGTCAGGAAGCAGCCGGAAATAATGCAGCAATTGACGGCTGTCTGCGGCGACCCGCGTGCTGGTATAGCCTTGGGCCTGCAGCTCTGCGTTGGTAAGGGGCCGTGTGACAATCACGGACGACTGCACCGGGATATAGCGCGCGCGCATCCAGTTGGGCAGATCATCACTGGAATATCCATTGGTTGCGATAATCACTTTTTCTGCATGGACACGCGCCTTGGGCGTTTGTAACGCGTAGCCCTTGTGCGTTGGCTTCACACCCGTAACAGGGCTTTGACCATAAACTTTTGCGCCCAAACGCTCTGCTGCCTGCAAAAGTCCAAGCGCATATTTTCGTGGGTTAAGCCCAAAGCCCACCGGGGTTGTAAGCCCGCCGTAAAAGGGACCGCCAAATCCAAGCTGGCGCAATTCGCTTTGCGCATGAAACACGGCAGCAACACCGTAGTTTTCTTTGATCCGCGGGATTTCATTGCGCAAGGCGGTGGCATCCTTGGCGCGGTGGGCCAGTTCAGTTTCGCCGCCGGGCTGCACATCGGCATCGATCCCCAACCCATCGAGCCGGTGCGCGACCAACTCAACCGCTGCCTTTTCGCTTTGCCGATACTCAAGCCGGCCGGGCTTTCCAACCAGCTTGTCAATCTGGGCATCGCTGGCCTTGGCCCCGCCAAGACAACAAAACCCGCCATTGCGACCAGTGGCGCCAAACAACGGATGCTCTGCCTCTAACACACAGACCCGCGCCCCGGCTTGCGACAGCTCATACGCCGAGGACAATCCGGTAAAGCCTGCCCCGATAATGGCAACATCATAATTTTGATCGACATCCAAAGGCGGATATTGCGGCGCCGGAACACTTGTTGCCCAGAAACAATCCTTTATCGGATCATCCCCATAGGCCACCGGTTCATAAATGCGCTGCATCTTTACCACAATATTCTTCCTTGCCAAAAAAGCTCAGACCCTATTTCTTTAATTTGATCAAATTTGGCTGATCTTTGCAATATGGTAATGTGATCACCCGCAGGGTAAACTAACCGTACATCAGGTAAATACAAACTAGAACATGCCAATTAATTGAAAGTGCCCAGATGAAAGACGATATTAATATGACCAATGAAAGCAAGCTTCCAGCGCATGAGATAGTGTACCGAAAGCTGCGGGATCTGGTTCTGTTTGGAGAAATTGCCCCCGGTCAAGCGGTCACAATCCAGGGCCTGACCGATCAACTTGATGCCGGAATGACCCCGGTGCGCGAAGCCATCCGCCGGTTAATTTCTGAGGGCGCACTTGATTTTCAGGGAAATCGACGCGTTTGCGTCCCAAACCTGTCTGTACAGAATGTTAATGAATTGATTTTTGCCCGTCAGGCAATTGAACCACAGCTTATTTTACTGGCTACACAGAATGCGACTGCAAAAGACATCGATCATCTTTGCCAGATTGATGCAGAACTGGATCAAGCAATAAAAATTGGGGATGTTACCGCCTATCTGCGGCGCAACTATCGCTTTCATAAAACCCTTTACGAGCTATCAAAAGCCCCCATTTTGGTATCGATTGCCGATGGGCTTTGGTTGCGCTTTGGGCCTTCTCTTCGGGTTGTCTGCGGACGGGTTGGCACATTAAATCTTACCGACCAGCACAAAGAAACGCTCTCGGCTATGCGCGCCGGTGATGCCGAAAAGGCCGCCCGCGCCATCCGTGAAGATGTGATCCAAGGCATGGAGCAAGTGCGGCATGTGATGGCACCGGTCTCATTAAGCTAGGGCTTGATTGACAAGCAAAAATTTGATCATATTGTGTGTGGGTGACAGTCATCTGGTTTTATGCGGTGATTTTTTAGATCAAAAGGGGTGCAAAATGAACCATCTTCCCAATCAATTTCCAACAGCTGAGCTTCAGCGCCGTGATGCGGCGCATCATCTTCATCCTTTCACCGCTGCGGGGGAACTTGCCGAAAAAGGGGCGCGGGTAATCACCAGCGCCAATGGAGTTTATGTGACCGATTCCGAGGGCCAGGACATTTTGGATGCCATGGCAGGTCTGTGGTGTGTCAACATCGGCTATGGACGGCCCGAGTTGGCCGAAGTGGCCGCCCAACAGATGCGTGAATTGCCCTATTACAACACCTTTTTTCAGACCACCCATCTGCCGGTGATTGACCTGTCAGAACGCATCGCACAACTGGCACCGGGCGATCTAAACCACGTCTTTTATGGCAGCTCTGGATCAGAGGCCAACGACACCAATATCCGCCTTGTGCGGCAGTATTGGGCGCTGCAGGGCAAGCCGGAAAAATCCATTATAATCAGCCGAAAAAATGCCTATCACGGATCGACACTGGGCGGTGCATCTTTGGGCGGCATGGTGTCGATGCATGAACAAGGCGGCCTGCCAATTCCTGATATCCACCATATCAACCAACCGCATTGGTGGGCAGAGGGCGGCGATATGAGCCCGGATGAATTTGGACTTGCCCGGGCGCGTGAATTAGAACAGGCAATCGAGGATCTGGGCGAGCACCGCGTGGCCGCATTTATTGCTGAACCGGTACAAGGGGCTGGCGGTGTGATCATACCGCCCGATAGTTATTGGCCTGAAATTCAACGAATTTGCGACAAATATGAAATCTTGCTTATTGCAGATGAAGTCATTTGCGGCTTTGGGCGCACCGGAAATTGGTTTGGCAGCCAAACCTTTAATATCCGTCCAGACATTATCAGTATCGCCAAAGGCCTAAGCTCGGGCTATCAGCCAATCGGCGGTTCAGTGGTCAGCGATGCGGTTGCCGAGGTGATGGCAACCAGTGAATTCACTCATGGCTATACATATTCAAGCCATCCGGTAGCCGCCGCCGTTGCCTTGGAAAATCTGCGTATTTTAGAGGATGAAAAAATCGTCGAACGCGTGCGTGACGTCACCGGCCCTTACCTAGAAAAGAAATGGAAATCCCTTGCAGATCACCCGCTGGTCGGAGAGGCCAAAATCATTGGGATGATGGGATCCATTGCGCTAAGCCCGAACAAAGCAAACCGCGCCCGATTTAAATCAGATGCAGGCACTATAGGATATATGTGCCGTGAGCGCTGTTTTGCCAATCACCTCATCATGCGTCACGTGGGTGATCGCATGATCATCTCACCACCATTGATAATCTCTACCGGTGAAATTGATCAACTGATTGCCCGCGTACAAACTGCTCTGGATGAAACCGCTGCACAAGTGCGCCGTGAAGGGTTGTGGCAAGAAGCCTAAAGCGGGGCCTCGAACCCCGCTTACCCATAACCCCTAGAAGCCCGTTTTTCTGTTGAACGCTGATAGATCGGGCTTTTTTTCTGTAAAATGGTATAAAAAAGGACAAACGCGGCTCATAATACTCTATGATTCGCCACAGCCCGATAAAACCAACTTTTAAAGGAAATATAGAAGTTGCTTAATGCCTACCAATTGACCAATCAGCAAGTTATGGTGAAATTTGGGCCTAAAGTGCCGCAATATGCTTGCATTACAACCAGTGAATGGTTTTAGAATTAACGTCAAATGGCTGACAGCCCAACCAAAATAATCAAGGAGCCAGAATTGGCAAAAGACACAGCAGGGGATGCATTCGTTCAATTTGACCGGGTTCAGAAAAGTTATGATGGCGAAACTCTGGTCGTAAAAGACCTAAATCTTGAAATGCCTCGTGGCGAATTTTTGACCATGCTTGGGCCATCTGGGTCGGGCAAAACCACATGCCTGATGATGCTCGCGGGATTTGAAACTGCCACCCACGGCGATATTTTGCTGGATGGGGTGTCGATAAACAACATACCGCCGCACAAACGCGGTATCGGCATGGTGTTTCAAAACTATGCGCTGTTTCCACATATGACCATTGCGGAAAACCTTTCTTTTCCTTTGGAAGTCCGCAAAATGGGCAAATCTGATCGCGAAGAAAAAGTAAAGCGCGCCTTGGATATGGTGGAAATGGGCGCCTTTGGCGGCCGGCGGCCGGCACAGCTTTCGGGCGGCCAACAGCAAAGGATCGCTCTGGCGCGGGCTTTGGTTTTTGAACCTGAACTGGTTTTGATGGATGAACCACTTGGCGCGCTTGATAAGCAATTGCGCGAAAAAATGCAGTTTGAAATCACTGATCTTGCACACCGTTTAGGGATCACAGTTGTTTACGTGACCCACGATCAAACAGAGGCGTTGACCATGTCGGATCGGGTCGCTGTTTTTGACGATGGGCGCATTCAGCAACTGGCAAAGCCAGATCAGCTTTATGAAGAACCGGAAAACAGTTTTGTTGCCCAATTCATCGGTGAGAACAACACCATGGAAGGCATCGTAAAAGAGATAAAAGACGGTCTGGCAATGGTTGAATTGGACGGCGGTGAAGTGATTGCCTGCAAGCCGGTGAATGTCAGCAAACCAGGTGACCGAACAAGAGTTTCAATCCGGCCCGAACGGGTCGAGTACAACAAAGATCGAATTCATGACAACGCACAAAAGCTAAAAGCAGAAGTGCTCGAATTCATCTACATGGGTGATATTTTCCGCACGCGTCTTCGCGTGGCCGGCAATGACGAGTTTATTGTTAAAACTCGTAACGCACCCGATCAAATGCGCCTAAAACCCGGTGAGCAAATCGAGATTGGCTGGCTGCCAGAAGATTGCCGGGCACTGGATGCATGACGCAATAATCGAATTCGCCCAATAAATTTGGTGCGATCTACTGAGGGTCCAAAAGATCAGCCCGAGTCTTGGACCAGCTAGTTTAATCTCGGGCGACATGGGAGACTGTAATGAAATCGACAAAAACTATTTTGACAGGCGCTGCGCTGTCATTGGTGGCGGGGTCTGCATTCGCAGGCAGCCATATGGCTAGCGAAATGACCATCGTGTCATGGGGCGGCGCCTATTCAAAATCGCAATTGAACGCGTACCACGACCCTTATTCCGAGATGACTGGCGTCACCATCCTGAATGATGACAGCTCAAGCACAGCGGTTGCAAAACTGCGCGCGATGAACGAAGCCGGCAATATCACTTGGGATGTTGTAGACGTAGAAGCAGCGCCAGCGATGCAGCTTTGCGACGAAGGCTTAGCGATGGTCATCGATCCTGATACAATGCTCGCAGCGGCACCTGATGGAACACCTGCCTCAGAAGACTTTGGCGATATGCTGGTGTCTGAGTGCTTTATTCCACAAATCGTGTACTCGACAACCTTCGGATACCGGACTGACCTCGTAGGTGACACAGCGCCAACGTCTGTTTGTGACGTGTTTGATACAGCTGCCTACCCTGGCAAGCGTTCGCTGTTCAGCGTTCCGATCAACACAATGGAATGGGCATTGCTCTGCGACGGCGTTGCCAAAGCAGATATCTATGACACACTGGAAACAGAAGAAGGTCAAGATCGCGCACTGGCCAAACTGGACACTATCAAAGACGATGTGATCTGGGTTTCTTCAGGTTCTGATACTCCACAGCTTTTGGCTGACGGCGAAGTCATCATGGGCGCCACCTATAACGGTCGTCTTTTCTCTTTGATCGAAGAGCAAAAGCAGCCTGTAGCGATGATCTGGGATGGTCAGGTTATGGATTTGGATGGCTGGATTATCCCAGCAGGTCTAAGCCCAGAGCGTCAAGCACGTGCGCTTGACTACATCATGTTTGCCACAGACACTCAGCGTCTTGCGGATCAAGCAAAATGGATCAGCTACGGTCCAGCCCGTGCATCCTCTGCACCGCTGGTCGGAAAGCATGCTGATTTGGGCATCGACATGGGGCCACATATGCCAACAGCACCTGAGAACCTGTCCCGTGCATTCTTGATGAACTATGACTTCTGGGCCGATTACCGCGATGACCTGGACGCAAAGTTCCAAGCATGGCTGGCTAAGTAAGCTCGTACAATTGGGAAGGGCCGTATTGGCCCTTCCCATTTTTTCTTCTTAATTTCAACTCTACAGCTGTATCGGCCAAATCATGAGCGCTTCGACCAACACCGAACCGATGCTTTCCGCAGACGGGAAACCCCTTAAACAAAGTTTGGCCCGGGCGCTGCGTCGTCAAAAGATCCGTGCTCTTTTATTGATTGCGCCGCTTTTGGCCTTTATCTTTATCGCCTTTATTTTACCGATCATATCTATGCTGTTTCGATCCGTTGAAAACGACATCGTTGCAACAACACTTCCACAAACGGTGGCCGCGCTCCAAACCTGGGACTCATCAACCGGTGAATTGCCAGATGAGCCTGTCTATGCAGCCTTTGCGTCAGATATTCAAAAAGCCGCAAAAGCAAAGATTCACACCAAAGTCGGGCTGCGTTTAAACTATGAACAATCCGGAATTGCATCGCTTTTCAAAAAGACCGCGCGTAAGGCTAAAAAATGGGACATGGAAGCGGACGGCCCGTTCAAAGAAAAACTCATAGATATTCACAAGGGTTGGAGCAACGTTGAAACTTGGCAAACGCTTAAAGTTCACAGCTCGAACTACACTAGTGGCTATTTTTTGAATGCTATTGATATGCGCAAAACGGCCTCTGGGCCTGAATTTCAGCCGGAAAACAAACAAATTTTGCTAACGCTTTTCGGGCGCACATTGATCATGTCGCTTGCCATCATGGGATCCTGCTTATTGCTCGGCTATCCTGTGGCGTGGTTGCTAGCCAATCTGCCTATGCGACATGCCAACCTGTTGATGATATTGGTACTGTTGCCGTTCTGGACCTCGCTATTGGTGCGCACATCCGCGTGGAAAGTGATGTTGCAGCAACAAGGCGTGATAAATGATGTTCTGGTAAATCTAGGCTTGGTGGCCGATAGCGCCCGTTTGGTGATGATAAACAATGAAACCGGCACAATCGTTGCGATGACGCATATTCTGTTGCCGTTTATGATCCTTCCGATGTACTCGGTAATGCAAACAATCCCGCCCAGCTATCTTCGCGCAGCCAAATCCCTTGGCGCGACCAACACGACTGCATTTTGGCGGGTATATTTCCCACAATCCGTTCCCGGCATTGGAGCCGGATCAATCTTAGTGTTTATTCTGGCGATTGGATATTACATCACGCCGGAAATTGTGGGTGGTACAAAAGGTGTCTTTATTTCCAACCGGATTGCCTATCACATTCTGCGCTCTCTGAACTGGGGGCTTGCGGCGGCTTTAGGGACAATCTTATTGGTTGCTGTTCTGATCCTGTACTGGGCCTATGATAAGATGGTCGGTATCGACAACGTCAAGCTGGGAGGGTGAGGTCATGGCTGCACTTACTGTGATTTCGCGCAAACCATTATCGTTTGTTTTATCTGTCACAGCCCTGCTGGGCGCACTGCTGGGTGTGCTGATGGGAATGTCCATGGGCAACGCTCCACTTGGGCTAATTGCAGGGGCTGCAATAACCTCGGCCGTGGCCTACCTTGGAACGTCAGTGATCCCCGAAGAAAGAACCGCGCGCTATGGGCTAATTGCTGCCACGTTAATAGCTGGTCTATATTTCTTTGGTCTGGTCGGGGGTTTAACTGGCGCGCTATGGGGCTGGTTCTTGGGCTGGTTCATATTTTGGCTGTACGAAGGGCGATACCGGGCGCGCCTTCATCCTTACCTGACCCCCGGTCAGGTGCTGTGGCACTTTACGTTTAGAATTATCTGCGGGCTTATTTTCGCCTTTTTAATCATTCCGATTATCGTTGTGATGCCGCTGTCCTTTAACGCACAGGATTTCTTTACATTCACGCCAGAGATGCTGCGCTTTGACCCTGCGGGCTATTCACTGAAGCACTATAATGACTTCTTCACCAATAATGAATGGCAGCGGTCGTTTAAGAATTCATTGATTATTGCCCCAATTGCGACCTTGGTTTCGGTATCACTGGGCACGCTGGCAGCGATTGGCCTAAGCCAAAGCCATGTGCCGTTCAAACGAGCGATTATGGCGATTCTCATTTCGCCCATGATTGTTCCGTTGATTATTTCGGCAACCGGCATGTTTTTCTTTTACGCCGGACTGGGCAAGTTTCTGGAATATCAGCTCGGTCTGGATAAGAACCTTGTGGGATACATGAAAGTTGTTCTGGCCCATGCTGTTCTGGGTATCCCCTTTGTGATTATCACAGTTACCGCAACCTTGGTGGGATTTGACAACTCACTGACCCGCGCGGCAGCCAATATGGGGGCCAACCCCGTCACCACATTTTTCCGGGTTCAAATGCCGCTCATTTTGCCCGGCGTTATCTCAGGTGGCCTATTTGCCTTTATCACGTCGTTTGATGAGGTCGTGGTGATAATGTTTGTCGGATCTGCAAGTCAGAAAACACTTCCTTGGCAGATGTTTACAGGCTTGCGTGAGCAAATTAGTCCAACGATCCTTGCGGTGGCAACAATTTTGGTGGCGCTGTCTATCGTGCTGCTGACAACCTTGGAATTGCTGCGGCGACGCTCGGAAAAACTGCGGGGAATGAGCCCGAGCTAAAAAGCTCAATCGATCCCGGTAGTTTGTCCATTTGACCAGATATTGTTTACCGCTCAGTACTTTTTTAGGCTGTAAAATGCTCTAAACTATGTGCAAGATTGCCTTAAAGAAATGCAGAGCTTGGCTGATAGGTGAATTTGATGAAAACCGCTTTGATCACGCATGATGATTGTTTGAACCATATCACCCCGCCAGGGCATCCTGAACAGGTGGCCCGTCTTGAGCGCATTTTAGAGGTACTAAAGCCGCTTGACCTGAACCGGATCAGCGCACCTTTAGCAGCGGATGATGATCTGCTGCGTGTTCATCCCAAATCACATATCAACGCGTTGCGCGACGCCGCACCTGAGGCAGGCTTTGCCGCCATTGATGGGGACACGCATATGTCGCCGGGTTCGCTGCAGGCCGCCTATCGGGCCGCCGGCGGGGTACTACGGGCAATTGATATGGTTCTACAGGGCGATGCACCCAATGCATTTGCCGCAGTGCGGCCCCCGGGGCATCATGCAGAAACCCAAACAGCGATGGGATTTTGTCTTTTTGGCAATGTCGCTCTTGGCGCTAAACATGCGCTTGATTTTCATGGGTTAAAGCGGGTGGCTGTGGTTGATTTCGATGTGCATCACGGCAATGGAACACAAGATCTTTTGTGGGATGAACCACGCGCCTTGACCATCACATCGCAGCAAATGCCGCTTTGGCCCGGAACTGGCGCAGAAAGTGAAACCGGCGGGTTTGATAATGTGATCAACATCCCTCTGTCCCCGGACAGCAATGGAACCGCAATGCGTGCCGCCTATGAACGCATTGCCTTTCCAAAGATCAAAGCGTTCAAGCCTGAACTGATCATAATTTCCGCCGGCTTTGATGCACACCAAGACGACCCACTGGCCCAATTGAACTGGAGCACAGAAGATTTTGTATGGCTGACCAAACAACTTTGCGCTTTGGCCAATGATCTTTGTGAAGGACGGCTGGTTTCTGCGCTCGAAGGCGGCTATGATCTAAATGCCTTAGCAGCATCGGTTAAGGCCCATGTCGAAATTCTGAGCGAGGCAGCACAATGACGGACACACCAGTAGCAGAAATGACCTTTGAACAGGCCATGGCAGAATTGGAAAAAGTTGTCAGCGCTTTGGAACGCGGTGATGTTGCACTTGATCAGTCCATCACACTTTATGAACGGGGCGCTGAATTGAAAAAACGCTGCGAAGCCAAACTTAAAGAAGCCGAAGAAAAAGTTGCGGCCATTACGTTCGATGCCGACGGGGCGCCATCAGGGACAACACCTGTCGAAGGTTTGTGATGTTTCGCGAAAGGCTTGCACAGCATGCCGCCATTATTCAAACCCACCTAGATCAGACAATGACCCCCATGGGCGACGCCCCTGTCGTGCAGGGGATGCGCTATGCGCTGCGCGGCGGCAAACGCCTGCGGGCATTTTTGGTAATGCAAAGCGCTGCCATTTATGATCTGCCGCACAGTCAATCCATTTGGCCTGCTGCGGCAATCGAAGCAATCCATGCCTATTCTTTGGTGCATGATGATCTGCCCTGCATGGATGATGATGATTTGCGGCGCGGCCAGCCTACGGTGCATAAAAAATGGGATCAGGCAACAGCGGTTCTGGTCGGGGATGCCCTGCAATCGCTTGGCTTTGAGCTGGTGCTAAATCCCCATTGTAGCCCTATTGCCGATCTGCGCGCTGATCTTGCACTGCGTCTTGCACGCGCTGCGGGCGGCGCAGGAATGGTTTTGGGTCAAGCACAGGACATTGCCGCCGAAACTGCGCCGACCCCATTGGATCTTGCGCAGATTACCGAATTACAGCAGGGCAAAACCGGGGCGCTCATGTCTTGGTCGGCACAAGCGGGCGCGATCCTTGCACAAGAGGACCCAGCCCCATTGGCACAATATTCTGCTTCCCTCGGGTTGGGCTTTCAAATTACCGATGATATTCTTGATGTTGAGGGCGACCCTGAAAAGACCGGCAAACGGCTTAACAAAGACGCCAAGGCCGGCAAAGCCACATTTGTTTCCTTGCTTGGGCTAGACGGTGCCAAAAAGCGCGCCAAAGAGTTGATCAGCGAGGCCTGCGATGCTGTGACACCCCTGGGCGTAAAAGCAGAGCCCTTGCAGCATTGCGCCAAGTTCATTATTTCAAGAGAAAGCTAAATTTGCTTAAAGAGCCCTAATGACACAACGCCCAAATACACCTCTGCTCGACACGGTTCAGTCACCAGCTGATTTAAAACAGCTGAGTGATGCCCAGTTGCAGCAGCTTGCCGGCGAATTGCGCGCCGAAACCATATCCACGGTTTCGGAAACAGGCGGCCATCTGGGGGCCGGTCTTGGGGTTGTGGAACTGACCGTGGCCCTTCATGCCGTCTTTGATGCGCCGCGGGATAAAATCATCTGGGATGTCAGTCATCAAAGCTATCCGCATAAAATCCTAACCGGACGACGGGACCGCATCCGCACCCTGCGCCAAAAAGATGGCCTAAGCGGTTTTACCAAACGCGGCGAAAGCCCCTATGATCCCTTTGGCGCAGCCCATTCCAGCACCTCGATTAGCGCCGCCCTCGGCTTTGCTGTAGCGCGTGATCTTGGCGGCTCTTGCGCCAGCGGATTGGGCGATGTGGTCGCGGTGATCGGGGATGGCGCCATGAGCGCCGGCATGGCCTATGAAGCGCTGAACAACGCAGGACATCTAAAAAAGCGCATGGTCGTTATTTTGAACGATAATGACATGTCCATCGCCCCGCCAGTTGGCGCGCTGTCGTCTTATCTGTCCCAGCTATATGCTGGTAACCCGTTCCAAGACTTAAAAGAAGCTGCCAAAGGCGCAATCGGTTTTTTACCCGAACCGTTTCGTGAAGGCGCAAAACGTGCCAAAGATATGATCAAAGGTATGGCCGTGGGCGGCACAATGTTCGAGGCTTTGGGGTTTTCCTATGTCGGGCCCATTGATGGTCATGATCTCAATCAATTGCTGCCCGTGCTGCGCACTGTGCATGAACGCGCCACAGGTCCTATTCTGATCCACGCCATCACCAAAAAGGGCAAGGGCTATGCCCCGGCTGAGGCAGCGCGCGATAAAGGCCATGCAACGGCCAAGTTTGATGTGCTAACAGGCGAGCAAAAGAAGTCTCCTTCAAATGCGCCATCCTATACCAAGGTTTTTGCCGAAGCCTTGCTGGATCAAGCTGCCAATGATCCACAAATCTGCGCCGTCACCGCTGCAATGCCCGATGGCACCGGACTTGATCTTTTTGCCAAACGCTATCCATCCCGTTGCTTTGATGTTGGCATTGCCGAACAACATGGTGTTACTTTTGCCGCTGCACTGGCGGCGGGCGGGCTAAAGCCATTTTGCGCGATGTATTCGACATTTTTGCAGCGCGGTTATGATCAGGTGGTGCATGATGTTGCGGTGCAAGGCTTGCCGGTCAGGTTTGCCATAGATCGCGCCGGGCTTGTGGGTGCGGATGGCGCGACACATGCTGGCAGCTTTGACATTGCCTTTTTAACCAATCTGCCGGGAATGGTTGTGATGGCCGCAGCAGATGAAGCCGAACTGATGCATATGGTGGCAACAGCCGCAGCGCATAATGACGGACCGATTGCCTTTCGCTATCCGCGCGGCGAAGGTCAGGGGGTTGATCTACCTGCCAAAGGCGAAGTGTTAGAGCTGGGCAAAGGCCGGCTCATCAGGTCCGGGCACGGGGTTGCGATCCTGTCGTTCGGTACCCGCCTTGGCGAAGTTCAAAAAGCAAGCGAGACATTGATCGCACAGGGTCTTAACCCCACCATCGCCGATGCCCGATTTGCCAAACCGCTGGATCATGAATTGATCTTGTCTCTGGCCGCCAACCATGAAGTTCTGATCACCATCGAAGAAGGTGCTGTTGGCGGATTTGGATCGCACGTCATGCAGTTTCTGGCCGATGAAGCTGTGTTCGATCATGGTCTTAAATTCCGCTCGATGGTGCTGCCCGATGAATTTATCGATCAGGCCAGCCCAGAGGAAATGTATGCTCAAGCCGGTTTGAATGCAGGCGCCATTGTCGACACTGTTTTAAATCTGCTTGGGGTATCCCAGATATCTTCTAAAGCTTAAGCAATGCGGCCAAGCCTTGGCGGTAATCGGGGTAACACAATGCAACCCCCAATTCAGACTTGATCAAATCGTTTTTGACCTTTTTGCTTTCTGCATAAAAGCTTCGGGCCATCGGGCTGAGATCAGCTTTTTCAAAATCTATCGCAGGGGGGATCGGCGCACCGAGCAATTCAGCCGCATGCGCGATTACATCCTGTGGCGGCGCAGGGCAGTCATCGCATACATTATACACTGCACCAAAACGTGGACGGTTAATGGAGGCATGTAATATCTGTGCGATGTCTTCTACGTGTATGCGGCTAAAGACTTGGTTTTTCTTTATAATACGCCGTGCCGTTCCATTTTTTACCTTTGAAAACGGGCCTCGTCCCGGTCCGTAAATCCCCGCCAGTCGGAAAATATGAAGCCCTAGATCAGGAATATCCTGCCATTGGGCTTCGGCGGCTATGCGGGCCCTGCCGCGCTTGGTGGCAGGTGTCAGCGGTGTGCTTTCATCGACCCATTGACCCTGATGGTCACCATAAACCCCGGTGGTTGACAAATATCCAACCCACTTAAATTGGCCTGCCCGCTTTGCAATCTCTTCGCCAAAAATCCGCAGCACCGGATCACCCTGTGCATCAGGACCAGCAGAGGCCAAAACATGGGTGGCAGAGCGCAGCGCCGCATGGATCGCATCGGCGTTCTCCCATAAAAGCGGCTCTACTCCCTCGGCGCGCATTTGCTTAGCCTTATCTGGGTTGCGGGTAGTTCCGCTCACTTGCCAGCCAAGCGGGTGTAAAACGCGCCCAAGCGCTTGGGCCGAATAGCCATGTCCAAACGAAAGCAAATGGTTCTGCATATGTTATTTGCGCATGAAGCTAATGCTGCTGCAAGTCTATATACAAAAACTCCTTGATTTTGTTGCACAGGACTGTTGGATTACTGATATGAACAAAACCACACCTAATCTTGATGCTGCCTATGGGTTAAAAACACCTGAAGATAATCAACGTCTTTACGCCCAATGGGCTGAGGACTATGATCATAGCTTTGCCGATGAAATGGATTATCAATTGCCACAAGAAGTCGCGCGGCTTTTTGCACATAATGGCGGCACCGGACCAGTTTTGGATATCGGCGCAGGCACGGGGTTGGTGGCAGAGGCTTTGATCTCTTATGGTATTGGGCCAATTGATGCTTTGGACATATCACAAGAAATGCTAAACGTTGCAGCCGCCAAAGGCGTGTACCGAAACTTGATGGCCAAAGATATCACAGTGCCCTTTGAGCCAGAAACTCACGGCTATGCAGGTCTTATCAGTTCTGGCACGTTTACCACCGGCCATGTAGGGCCTGAGGCATTAGATCATCTATTGGCTATCGCACTGCCCGGCGCATGTTTTGCCCTATCAATCAATGCGCTTCATTGGAAAGCACAGGGTTTTGAAAGAAAATTTACGGCATTGGAGGGTCAAATTTGCAATTTCAAGCTGGCTGATGTCGCCATTTATGGAGCCCGAAATACCAGCTCGCATAAAGATGACCGAGGCAGAATTGCACTGTTTGAAAAACTATAAATGCCGCTTTCTAGTATTTTGATCATAAAAACAGGGAAATTAAGCTGATATTCACCTTGATCTGAAAAATTTACGATTGGAAAATCTTATCTAATCGGAGCGCCGTGATGGGCATTTCTGGCAAGCTGGCAGAAGAGCGGCGCGGACGTTTGGCTGCTGAAAGATTACTTGAACTCAAACAAGAAGAATTATTTGCCGCCAATCGTAAACTTGGACGCCACGCCCAAGCGTTAAGCGAAGAGATTGTTGAAACCCGCGCGGAAATATCAACCGTTCGTGATGAAAATCAAAGGGTCAAATCCGATCTTACCGTTGCCCATCAGAAAATTGAAATTGTTGAACGCCGGTTGTGGCACTCGATTGAGACCATTCGCGACGGGTTTGCCGTTTTTGATATCGACAACCAACTTGTGATGGCCAACAACGCTTATCTTTCCATCTTTGACGGATTGGAAGAAATCCAACCCGGAGTACCTTATGCCCGTATCCTGCAGCTTTTAACCGAAGAGGGTATTGTCAATATCGGTGCAGCATCACCCGCAGAATGGCGCGCTGATATGCATGAAAGATGGCAAAGTGATCATCCAAATTCTGTTGTTATTCAACTGTGGAACGATGAATATATCCAGTTGATTGACCGCCGGGGGCATGGCGGTGATGTTGTGAGTTTGGTTCTGGATATCACTGAATCTGTCACCTATGAAAAAGCTTTGAAAGCCGCACAAGAAAGCGCTGAAAGTGCCAATCGCGCCAAATCAGCATTTCTTGCCAATATGAGCCATGAGATTCGAACGCCCATGAACGGGGTGGTGGGTATGGCGGATTTGATGGCCGATACCGTTTTGGATGACGAACAGCGGCTATATGTGGATACAATCAAAACCTCAGGCGAAGCACTTTTGGTGATTATCAATGATGTGTTAGATTACTCCAAGATCGAAGCCGACAAGATGAGCTTACACCCTGAACCCTTCGATTTTGAAAAATCGATCCATCAAATTCTGATCATGTTACAAACCAGCGCAAGCGAAAAGCGCGTTGATCTACTGTTGGATTATCAAGTGTCTTTGACAAGCACGTTTATCGCCGACCCCGGGCGTATTCGCCAAGTTCTCACAAACCTGATTGGCAACGCGCTTAAATTCACCCTCGAAGGGCATGTTCTGGTTCGTGTGACAGGCGAAGAAAAATCTTCGGGCAACTGTGCACTTCAAATTGTCATTGAAGATACAGGCATTGGAATTCCAGATGAAAAAATTTCCCATATCTTTGGCGAATTTAACCAAGTGGATGACAAAAAAAACCGCCGCTTTGAAGGCACCGGTTTGGGATTGGCAATCTCAGAGCACTTAATAAAAATGATGGGCGGTAAAATCTGGGTAGAGTCAGAGGATGGCGTTGGTTCGAAATTCGGGTTTAACCTTGAACTTGAACGGGTTGAAACGCCAAGGGATGGTCTGCGTGATTTTTGCAATAAGTTTGAGCAGATTATCATTGCTGAAAAGTCATCTGTCGCAGCCTCTATCCTTGAAAAACAACTGTCAGGCATGGCCAATAAGGTGACGCTTTGCCCCGATGGCAGCGCTGCACTAAGCGCCATAACTGACCAAACAGATCTGGTATTGGTTGGACTTGATTTACCCGATAAGAATGGCTTCGATTTGGTTCAAGCTGTAGGGAAAAAAACCAAGTTCCCAGCATTTATCATGATGAACCACTCTGCCGCCGAAGTTTCAAAACACGCCGATGCAGACCTATTAAGCGGGGTGTTGCAAAAACCAATGTCCAGACAGGCACTTTATTCTGCCCTGGAAAACCTAAGCAAAAGCAAAAGCCCCAAATGTGTTCCAGATGCCGCCTCATCTGAGCAAATATTGGCAAAATCCGAAAGCAATAAAATGAAAATTTTAACGGCCGAGGACAATAAAACCAACCAGTTGGTGTTTAAAAAGATGGTCAAATCCCTGAATATCGACTTGGTTTTTGCCGCCAACGGGGAAGAAGCGGTAGAGCTTTATAAAACCTATAAGCCGGATTTGATATTTATGGATATTTCAATGCCAAAAATGGATGGCAAAGACGCCACGCGGGCGATACGCGCCCTTGAGACCCTGTCGCAAACCCGTACCCCCATCGTTGCCTTAACCGCTCATGCGATGAGTGGCGACGAGGCGGATATTTTGGCGGCTGGTCTTGATAAATACCTCACAAAACCCCTGCGCAAACCGGCCATATTTGAACAAATCAGCCATCACGCACCCAAAGGGGTTTGTTTGGGGATTTAACCTAGGCCGCCTTTTCCCAAATTCTGAGCGTTATGGTAAAAACTGCAGCGGCGCGCCCTTAGTTAACTTGCTCGCGCAGGATCGATGCCGTGATGGAAATCAAAAGATATATCCCGCTTAGAATTAATAGAACTGTAAGAGTATCCTCGAAAGCATGCGGGTGACTTGCACTTTCTGCTTTGACCGGTTCAACCGCAAGCGTTAAATAGAGTGATTGAGATGTTGCATCACTTTCGGTAGCGCGCAAATGTTCTAATGACGATTGGAACATCATATCCCGGGTTGCCACGTCGGCCATGGATACCTGTATTCTTGAAAGCAGTTCGGCCAATGTCATGCCATTTTCCATTGGGGCTTGCATCGTTTCTTCGGTATCAGTTTTTGCTTGTCGAAGTCGCCGAATATCAGCGCGCACCCCTGAGACACGGGACTCATTGGGCCTTAAATTGTCCAATAGCGCTTCAAGTTGTAATTCTTTGCTAAGAATTTGTTGTTCTAAAGTGCTAATCTGTACGCGAAGGCTGGTTGCGTAGGCTTGGGGGTCCAAGAGAGTAGATTGCTGCAACTTAACCAGTGCCTCTTGGGCTTTGCGGCGCTCGTCAATCGCACTTTGAAGAGACCCCTTCGCATCAGACAATTGGTTTTTCTTTTTACGTTGAGAAAGGCCATCAACTTTTTCCTCAGCATAGGTAATTAAAGCTCTTGAAAACTCGACACTCACCTCGGGATCGGCGGAAATGACTTCCATATTCACCACACCCTCGGTCGGGTCAAACCCCAATTTTATCCGCTTTTTGTAGATTTTATAAGCGGTCTCATTGCTGGCGTTTTCTGGCAATCTTTGTAAAACATCAATGAAGGAATCGCTGAAATGTGCTTTAAAACCAACATCCCTATCAAGCCGCAACATTGCTTCTTTTGACTCAAGATAAGATTGCACGGCGATTGCATCTGGGGTGGTGGCGAACTGCGTGCCGGATAAAAGACCTCCGGCAGCGCCAGCCCCGCTATCCGCTTTAATTATCTGGAACGCTGATTTTGAAGAATACATCGGTGTTGCCAAACTGGCAAAATAGTACCCGGACATAAGAGTTGGTAAAAATATAAACGCAATTAGCCGTAACAGCAGCATCAAAATGTTGCGCCGCCTTCGCCTGATCATGTCTTTTTGCAATGCCATAATCTCATCAGCGCGCTTGGCTGCTGGATTTGGGTCGGGTTGTTTGGTTAAGACTGCTGGCACTTTGGACACAGTACTTTTTTGCGGCAATTGGGCTTTGGCATCCTGCGAAGTTAAATTGGCCTGGGCTGGAATATCCAAAACATTCACACGCTCAAAAGGATCAATACCCTGCATCCGCAGTTTAAGAACCGCCTCATGATCCGTTTCAAACGGCAAGCCATGCTTTTGAGCAGTTCGGCGCGCCATGCGCAACTGCCGAGCGCTTAAGCCTTCCTGCTGTACGGCTTCTAGATCCTGATTGGCCGGGTTTTGCGCTTTCTGCACTACGGCTGTTTCAAGCTTGTTTGCAGAATTTCTTAGTGTCGGCTGCACCTTTGTGGTTTCATCATTGTCTTCTTGATTACCGCGCTGGGCAAGCCGAGAGGCAAGGCCTTTTATGCGGTATTTTTCAATTTTGTGTTTCATAGTCATATAGCTGCTTTGCCTCTTCTAGGCTATCGAACAAATGCAATTTCCCAGACAATAGAACAGCGGCCTGCTTTGCATATTGCTCAAGCGTTTCTGCCTGATGTGAAACGATGATAATTGTCGTTGTCCGCAGCCGCTCGGCCAAGATATCCCCAGCCTTTTTATTAAAACTGACGTCGGTGCTGTTCGGCATGCCTTCATCAATAAGGTAGATGTCAAAATCAAGCGCCAGCATCAGTGAAAATGTAAACCGCGCACGCATCCCAGACGAATATACGCCAAGCGGTTGGTTAAAATACTCATCCAAATTGCATAGCCACCGACAATAGGCTTCGACATAATCGGGATCTAATCCATAAAGCTTTGCAATATATCGGCAATTTTCCTGCGCCGAATGCCTGTTCACAACACCGCCCATAAAGCCCAAAGGAAAGGAAACATTACAGTATCGATTGATCACGCCTTCATCGGGTTTTTCCAGGCCAGCCATCATCTTAATCAATGTGGTCTTGCCTGTCCCATTGGGGGCCAAAATACCCAAGGACGTGCCCAACTCAACCCTGAACGAGACGCGGTCAAGAATAACCTTTCGCTGGGTGCCTGTCCAAAAGGACTTACTGACGTTATTGAATTCTAACATTTAATATACAGCCCGAGGCTGTCCAGATAATTGCTTTTTTGACTATAAAACAGGGGAGTTAATGTAATCTAAGTATGGTGAATATAAGTCAAATGTGTCTATTTTTTGCCAAAATTTTACTAATTTAGAGATATATTATTGCACCCCACCGAACATCTTATGGGGCTGGCGCGACGCCTAACAGCTAAAAAGCCAAAAATTCCTCAAAAATCCACCTGTTAGGCAAGATTGGTTTAGATGTAATTGACCACTAAAACCAAGCCCAGCAATATCGCGATCCAAACCACCATGGAACCGGTAGGCAGAACTTTAGCAACACCCCTATCTGGACCATATACTCGGAATAAAAACGCGACAATGCTCTCCAGTGTCTCATGCAACGCCCGGCTCAATCCTGCCCAAAGCTGCGACAGACCAGTCGAAACACCACCCAAAATCCGAGGTAAAAAGCGCCGGTAAATCCAATCAACGTCCAAATTAACGGCCCGGATTTCGGGGGGATGAATGCCACTGCGCATCAACACGGCAAAAGCCAGCAATGCAAAACACAGCAATTGCAGCTGTCCAACCACATGCGCCATGGTGTAAGGGCGGTATTCGACTTCATAGGGCAGCAGCGCATAAAGAGTATCGGGGTAAACCCCTATGAAAATACAAAGAAACGCGGTGATCCCCATTGCCAGTTGCATATGAACAGGGGCTTCTTTAGGTCTAAGTCCGCTGTCATGGCTAAAAAACGTAAAGTAGGGAATTTTAATTCCTGAATGCGACAGCACGCCAGCTGATGCAAAAACAAGAACAGCCCATATAATTGGATAATGTTCGTTCGCAGTTTCATCTAGGATCAGTGATTTCGTCACAAAGCCTGAAAACAGCGGAAATGCCGAAATCGCTGCAGCCCCTATGAGGCAGAATACTGCTGTGCGCGGCATGGTCCGGCAAAGCCCACCCAGCTCTGAAGCTTTAGAGGTTCCAGTGCGAAACAGCACAGCCCCAACGCTCATGAATAATAGCGCTTTGTACAGGATATGGGCAAACGCATGGGATGCCGTGCCGTTCAGCGCCATTTCGGTGCCGACCCCGATGCCCACAACCATGAACCCAAGCTGGTTGTTAAGGCTATAGGCCAGAACCCGGCGCAGATCATTTTCAATTTCTGCGAAGAAAATCGGAAATAGCGTCATCACAGCGCCGATGTAAATGAGTATCTCGGTGCCGGCAAAACCGCGCGCCAGTGAATATACTGCCAGTTTGGTGGTAAATGCAGAAAGGATGACAGTGCCGGTGACCGTGGCGGCCGGATAACTATCCTGAAGCCAGTTGTGCATTAGCGGAAAGGCACATTTCATCCCGAACGAGATAAAGATCAGCCATGTGCCCAAACTTCCCAGCGTCATTGCCCCAAATGCGATAGACTGGGTTTCGCGGTACAAAAGCGCTGTGCCCGCCAGCAAGATCACGCCTGATGTAATCTGAATTATCAGGTAGCGCATTCCGGTGTGATAGGCCCCTTCGGTGCGCCGCGCCCAGATTAAAAAGACCGATGTTATCGCAGTGGCTTCCCAGTAGATAAACAAAGTGATCAAATCACCGGCAAAGACCGCCCCGATGGCCGCACCAGCATAAAGCAATGCCGCAAGCTGTTGCACCGTATCGCGCACATGCCATGCGTAAAGATTTCCCAAAAACGCAGCGATACAGAAAATCAGCGCAAATATGCGCGACAGCTTATCCACACGCATGGTGTCCAGCGTCAGCCCGAGCAAATCAAATTGGCCGTAAGTTCCCTCTGGCAAGGACCAGACTTGAGCGCCGGCAACCAAGGGGACCAACAAAAGCAAAGCTGCACGCAGCGGGCCTTTGGGCAATGCGAGCAGCAAAAATGCAGCCGCAATAAATATAAATGCTGTTGGCATCAGGTTAAGCATCATCATGGCCCACCTGCTCTAATTCTTCCTCAGGGTAGCTTTCGCAATCAATGGCTTTCTCGCCATAGAAATCTTCGGGCCGTTTGATGAAAATCCGCAAGGTCTTAGCCGCAAGGATAAGCGCGGTGAACATTACAAACCCATAGGCAGCATAAAAACCGGGGATATATTCGACTGCAAAATGTCCATATTTCTTATAGGTAAAATCAGCTAGAAACGTCATCAAACATATCCCCGCCAATGCTCCGAAAATTTTGTTTGCATTTGCAGGGTCTGTAAACCACATCAGCACCCGACCCAGTGGTGGGTAGCTGTCGGGATTGTCAGCGGGCTTTCGGTCCATCAAACTCTCCTCAGTTGCTCGCGCCAAGTGGCATTAAAAAAGCTTCAATATAGCCAGCAAAGAAAAACAGCACCAGACACCCAAGCGCAGTGATCGCTGGCGGCCCCCATACGAGTGGCGATGTTTCAAGATTTTTAACCGGAGCGGCAGCTGCATTATCGCGGATGAAAAAGCCTTTTCCGACGATCGGCATTAAATAGGCTACATTCAGCAAGGAGCTGACCAAGAGCACGGCAATGATGACCATCTGGCCCGTATCCACTGCACCCATCATCAACATCCATTTGCTCCAAGACCCCCCAAGCGGAGGCAATCCGATAATTGACAGAGCGCCGATCAGAAATGCACCGAATGTAATTGGCATTGCGCGGCCCAACCCGCTCATATCGCTAATCTCGGTTTTATGGGTGGCCACATAAATCGAACCGGCACACATAAAGAGGGTAATTTTACCCATTGCATGCATCACCACGTGCAGCCCGCCGCCGACAATACCCATGCTGGTCGCCAATGCCATGCCAAGCGTGACATAGCTTAACTGGCTGATTGTTGAATAGGCGAGCCGCGCTTTTAGATTATCTTTGGTCATCGCAATGACCGAGGCTGCAACAATCGAAAACGCCGCCAACCACATCAGCCAAACCGATGCGCCGGTTGTTGCCAGGAAATCGATGCCAAAAATATAAATGCCTATTTTCAGCATGGTAAAGACGCCAGCTTTCACCACGGCCACAGCATGCAGAAGGGCGCTTACCGGGGTCGGGGCCACCATGGCCGCCGGCAGCCAGCGGTGAAATGGCATCAATGCGGCCTTGCCAATTCCAAACGCATAAAGCGCTAGCAAGATCGCCGCCATCGGCCCCGCAATATGGTCTTGCAAAATGCCGCCTTGGGTAAAGTCCAGAGTTCCTGTTAGGCCAAAGGTCCAGATGATGGCGACAAGCTGCAACCCGATTGATGTTGAAATCAGAACTCCAAGATAGGTCCGCGCGCCCTTGATGGCCTCTGGCGTGCCTTTGTGCGCGACCAGCGGATAGGTCGATAATGTCAGCGCCTCGTAAAACAAAAACAAGGTGAACATATTGGCGGCAAAAGCGATCCCCATCACCGAGAAAATCGCAAAAGAAAAACAGGCAAAAAACCGAGCGTGATTGTCTTCTTTATTGGTGCGCATATAGCCTATGGCGTAGATGTGCGTGACGATCCACAAGCCAGACGCCAAAAGTGCAAACATCAATCCCAAAGGTTCAACATTAAAGGCCAGATCAAGCCCCGGCAGAACTTCAAATAGCACCAAAGGCGCGGTTGTTTGATTGCCCACGTTGTAAAGGATGACCAATACCACGGCAAAAGTCGCAGCTGCGATCACAAAGGTCAGACCATCGCGCAGATTATCACGGTGGCGCAATACCAAATTTAGCACAACAGCCACAGCCGGCAGGATCATTGACAAAAGTATAGCTGTTGAGGTGTCCATTCCCATCGCCTGCCCTACTCCATACCCGTTGACCCGGCCAAAAGTCCTTCGGCCGCAGTTCTAGACGCGCTCAGGGTCAAATCGCTATCAAGACCAAAATAAATACACGCGAGCGCCATGATCCAAAGCGGAATAAGCATGCTCATCGGGGCTTGGCGCGCTTGTAATTCGGCTTTTGATTCAGTCAGGTACAAAGTTTCAATCATTCGCCAAACATAGATCACAGCCAGTAAGGATGAGGCGACAATCAAGATAGCAATCGGCCACCATCCTGCGTCGAGCGCCGCCTGTACCAATAACCATTTGCTGATAAATCCAGCGGTTCCGGGAATTCCAATTAAGGACATACCCGCGATGACCATTGCTGCGCTTGTCCATGGCATGCTTTTTCCCAGACCGTTTAAATGATGGTAAAAAGATCCGCCTGCACGCAAGACAAAGGCGCCAACGCCCATGAATAAAGCCGCTTTTGTAATTCCGTGATTGAACAATTGGATCATCGTCGCCATGAGACCAGCTTGTGAGAAAAACGCGATGCCAAGCAGCATATATCCAATTTGCGCGATACTGGAATAAGCCAGCATTCGTTTCAGGTCGCGTTGAAAAATTGCCGTCAAGGATGCCCCAAACATTGCCAATAGTGCGAAGGGCAAAATGATCACCTCAAGGGTTGGAACCTGGGCAACAAATCCGGGTTGAAACACGCTAAACATAAACCGCAAAAGCACATAGATTGCCACTTTGGTTGCGGTTCCAGCCAAAAATGCAGTGATGGCAGAGGGCGCAAACGTATAGGCATTGGGAAGCCACAAATGAAGGGGGTAAATGGCAACTTTAAGCCCAACACCCACAACAATAAACGCAAAGGCCGCACGGATCGTGCGGCTATCTGATTGCACGGCAATACGCTCTGCCATATCAGCCATGTTCAACGTGCCGGTAGCCATGTACAGAAAGCCGATCCCAATCACAAAGAACGTTGCGCCAATCGTTCCCATAACCAAGTAATCATAAGCCGCGGTCAAAGCCCGCTTATCGCGATGCGATCCCTGCGCAATCAGCACATAGGTCGACAATGACGAAATTTCCAAAAATACAAAGACATTAAACGCATCCCCCGTGATCACAACGCCCAAAAGCCCCGTTAGACACAGTAAATATAGCGCATAGAGCAAGGTCGTGCTGCGGCGCGGTATCTCTGCTTCCAAACTTGCACGGGCATAGGGCAAGATCACTGTGCTGATGCCAGAGACCAAAAACAGTACAAATGCATTGGCAGCGTCTACGCGATATTCAATACCCAAGGGCGGCGCCCAACCGCCTATATGATAGGAAATATAACTGCCATCAAGGACCTGAAGCAGCAGCAAACAGGCAATTACAAATGATATCGCACTTGCGACAAAAGCAATTGGCCATGCCAGCTTCCGGCTGCCCAATACCACGATTAATGGCGCTGCGACAAAGGGCACAAGAACCTCTAAGATCGGCAGATGATCGACCAATGTTAGCGCCGTGTGGTGAAGCTGTTCAGTGGCCATCAGCTATGCTCTCCTGTGGCGCGCTCGGATGCCCATTGCTCACTTTTCAGCACGGCATTTTCAATCTCGGCAATCTGGTCTTCTTCTATCGTATGGTATTCTTCTCGGATCCGAATGATCAACGCCAATCCTAGCGAGGTTGTGGCAATGCCAACAACAATCGCTGTTAGGATCAAAACATGAGGCAAAGGATTTGAATAGACGACGTCTGGGTCCACCTTCATATCCAAAGGAAAAATCGGGGCGGTACCGCCAGTAACTTTCCCAATCGAAATATAAAGCATGAAAACCGAGGTTTGAAAAATATTCAAACCAACAATTTTTTTCACCAAATTACCTTTTGCAACAACAATATAAAGCCCTGTCATCATCAGCAGAATGAACAGCCAATAATTCAAATGTCCGATAACAAATTCCAAGGTGCCACTATCCATTTTCACCAGTCCTCATCGCTTAGGATTGGCGCGCGGGATGCAAACGCATAATAAACCGCAACCATAACTGCGGTGACGGTAATCCCCACACCCAACTCTACGATTAGAATGCCGTAATGTTGACCGTGTTCAGGATGGTGCGGTGCCAATGCCGCGTAATCAAGGTAAGCGTAGCCAGCCAGCAGGCTATAGATGCCCGTACCTGCATAAATCAGCACCCCGAGAGCAATTAACTTATGCACCAGCCAGGGCGGGAAAACCTGTTTGACTCTCTTTAGAGTGAAAACCAGCCCGTAGATAATAAATCCGGCGGCCATAATCACCCCAGCTTGAAATCCGCCGCCAGGTGAATAATCGCCGTGAAATTGAACATAAAGGGCGAAAAGGAAAATCGTACCAACCAAAAGTTTGGTGATCACCCGCAGGATGAGATGATGGCGCATTACGCAGACCCCCCTGTTTCGGGGTCATCTTCATCTTTTCTTCGGCGGGTTCGCAGCCCGCTAATAAGCATCAAGACACCAATACCCGCAGCAAACACAACGGCCGTTTCACCAAGAGTATCATAGCCGCGATATGAAGCTAAAATTGCAGTCACCGCATTGGGAACCCCAATTTCATGTGGAATACGTTCTAGATAATCCGGCCCAACATGAATTTGCGCTGGTGCATCGCTTTGACCGAAACTGGGCATGTCAAGCGTGCCATAAACAAGCGCAGCTCCGGTCACCAGAACCGCCAGCAGAGGGACGGTAGAAGAGCGTTTTGTGCTGCGCTCAGACCGTGCTGTCAAAGCCAGTGTGCCAAGCATTAAGACAGTTGAAATTCCAGCGCCAACAGCCGCTTCTGTAAAGGCTACATCAACCGCATCCATGGTGACAAACAACAGCGCAGAAAGAAGGCTGAAGACCCCTGAAAGGGTGACAACAGCAAACAAGCTTCGGGTGCGCACAACCGCCAGCGCAGTCACGGTAAGCATGACGAAAAGCGTTATGTTGATAAATGTCTCTATTTTGCACCTGTTAATTGTATTATTAATCTTGCCTTGATTGGTTATGCCGGATCTGGGTCATCACTTGTATCATCGTCATAGTTTTTTGGGCGCAAACCTGACACCAAAGCCGCATTTGCAACCGCATGCGTTGAGGTCGGGCCGGTGATAAATAAGAATACCCCGATGATCAACAGCTTGACCGCTATCAACCCCCAACCTGCTTGAATGATCATTCCGGACAGCATCAAAATCACCCCAGCTGACTCGGAAACAGAGGCCGCATGAAGCCGTGTCCAAAAATCGGGAAACCGATAAACACCAATGGCGCCGACAAGAACGAAAAATGATCCCGCCGAGATTAGTACCCAGCTCAAGATTTCAACAAATAGCTGCCAGCCACTCATTTGTTGTTTTCCTTTTTTTGGGGCGTCCACATCACATCGCCAATTGCGCGGTAGCGGAAAAATTTCAGCACCGCAATCGTGCCAACAAAATTTATCAGCGCATAAAGCAGCGCGATATCCAGAAAGTCTGGCCGCCCAGCCAAAAAACCGACCACACCAATAAACAAAACTGTCTTGGTCCCAAAGGCGTTGACTGCCAAAACCCTGTCATACAAAGTTGGCCCTTTTATCAATCTTGCCAAAACCAAAAACATGGCTGCAAAAACCGCTATAGCTGCAAGAGAGAACATTATTTTTGCCCCTCTGTTTCAACAGCTGTCACTCGGCGGTTCATATCCGCCAATGAGGCATCATCTTCTGGACGATAGCTCAGGGCGTGAACTAAAAATCCACTTTCTTCCGTTTCAATTGAAATCGTTCCCGGTGTAAGAGTAATCGAATTGGCAAAGATAACCTTTGCTAGATCGGTTGTTTGGCTTTGCTGAACAACCAGCAATTTTTGGCGGATTGGCATTAAGGGTGTTAAGATTACTCGGGTCACAGCCAAATTGGCTTTTGCTATTTGCCCAAAAAGCCAAATGATATATCCAATAAAGCGCATCGGATTGAGCCGAATATGAACATGATCCCCATCGACCTTGTCCATGCGCCATAGAATTACCATGATCAAAAGAACTGAAGCCATCCCAAATCCGATGACCAGCGGTTTGTAGACGCCTGACATCAAAAGCCATAAAGCCATTAGAAAAATTGCGCTGGCAACTGCCTTCAATGCCTTGTCCCCCAAGAGCCCTTTGAAGTTAAACCAAAACAGGCGATCCTAACCAGTTTTAAATTAACCCACATTTATCAGATGTATATGTAGAATGTGAATAAATGTTTCAATCCAGATCGACATAATTTTGCATATTTGGGACGAAAAATTCAGGCCTTTGTTGCGACAAAAGCACTCAGAGTTTCATTTTTGGATGTGAGGATATGCTCAAGGTAAAAATTTCAATATTAAAGCCGCACCTGGACCTGTCCACTCACAACGCCCTAACAGATTACCTGAAGCCTTTGTTTTAAAATCGGCGTCATTTAGACATCAGATTCTAAACGAAGCCTTAGATCACGCAAAACCGGCAAAACGCCGCGCAGCTTTTCCCTGCCCAACTCGCCAACAAAAGAGGACACGACAGGGGCGACGGCGGCCAGCGCTGTTTCACGCGCCCGTTTCCCAGCGGGGCTTAAAGCGACAAGCTTCCGCCGCGCATCATCCCAGTCGGGCCGCACGTGAATATAACCAGCAACCTCTAGCTTATTAAGCGTATTGGTCATTGCGCCACGGGTAACATGAAAACTCTTGGCAAGTTGCGCAGGCGTTCTTTCCTCACCTAGACCCGCCAATTTGTTGAGAACCGAGAAATGCGATAGCTCCATGCCCTTGGGCAGAACCCTTGCCAACCGATTTCGCAGCAACTGGTCAATCGTCAAAATCTCACTGAACAGTGATATGGCTAGCGGGCTTTGATCATCACTCATTTTCAGGTCCAAGGTACCTTTGTTGATTAAAAAGCGATGGCACACGCGCACGTGCGCTGTCAACGTCGTCAAGGTTTATGTCAACCATACAAAATCCTGTTCCCTCTGCCAAAAGTGCTATGGTCTGCCCCCATGGGGCGACCGCCATGGTGTGTCCATAAGTGGTTCTTGGGCGACCATTTCTACAGCAATGTTCACCATGCTGGGCGGGCGCCAATACATAGCACCCAGTTTCAATCGCTCTTGCTCTGAGCAAGGCCTCCCAATGCGCCTGCCCAGTAGTCACTGAAAAGGCGGATGGAACGGATATAATTTGTGCGCCAGAGTATGCAAGATCGCGATACAAATGAGGAAATCGAAGGTCATAGCAGATGGTTAACCCTATCTTTGCGACATCTGTTTGACAGATCACCGCTTGGCCTCCTGGACGGTAGCCAGCAGATTCCCGATAGCTTTCGGCGCCGGATATCGTGACATCGAACATATGTATCTTTTCATAGCGTGCTTTTATATTGCCATGCGGGTCAACGACAAAGCTGCGATTGGCAAAACGCCCGTCTGGGTCTTTGGTTTTCAAGGCCAAAGATCCAATCAAGATCCATACTTTCGCAGCTCGGGCAATAGCGCGTAGCGCCGCCAGCGTGATATCATCCTGCTCAAGTTGCAATACCTGTTCCTGATGACGGCGGCTTGCCGACACACAATTGGTTACTTCAGGTGTTAAAATCAGTTTCGCACCCTGCGCCAGTGCACCATCAACCAAATCAAGTGTCGCATCTAGATTTTTCCTCGGATCATCCGAGCTGTTAAGTTGAAGCAGAGCTGCCTTCATAGCCCGTTCAAAAGAGGCTCTAGCTTGCCGGCATGCTCAAGGCTGTAAAGCTCATCGCAACCACCCACATGTATATCCCCAACAAATATCTGCGGAACTGTGCGGCCGCCTTCTGATCTTTGCGTCATCTCTGCTCTTTTTACTGGATCACCTGCAACATCCATTTCCTTAAAGGATATACCTTTTTTGTTCAAAAGCCGTTTGGCGGCGTAACAATAGCCGCAGGTTTTTGTGGTGTAAATTTCAACTTTTTTCATCTTATCGTCCGCCTCAGTCACCGATTTAACGGTTTTTTTCCGCGCGCGCCAGCACTGCCACATTCACCTTAGCAGCGCCTGCGTTTAAACAGGCTTGCGTTGCTGCGTGCAAGGTCGCACCGGATGTCATCACATCATCCACGATCAAAACGTTTTTGCCCATAAGAGCCCTCTTTTTCCTTTGGTTAATCTCAATAGCCGCGCTTAACCGCTTATATCTTTCATCAAAACCGGCTTTTTCAAGAGCTCTTGTGGGGGCAGGCCGTCTTAATGCATATGGCATATAGGTTAGGTTTGTGTGTTTTGCGAGAGCATGCGCCAAAAGACATGCCTGATTGTATTTTCTGCGCAGCTGTCGAAACCAGTGCAAAGGGATTGGCGTTACGACTGTTTCAGGTGTCAAAATATCACGGCAAGCCTGTGCCAGCCAGCGACCAGCCGGACCAGCGATATCCGTGCGATCAGAGTGTTTTAAGCCAAGCACCAGCTTACGCGCCGTTCCTTGATAGATTAATGCAGCGCGCCCGTTTTGCCATGGCCTTGGGGTTAAAATGCAAGCGTCACATATTGCAACTGCCGTGGTTGGTGACCCCATAAGGGCTGATCCACAAAGATTACAGGTGACACCGGACACGAAAGGCATCTGGGCCCAGCAAAGACCGCAAACACCGCAAAGACCAAAGTCGCTTTCCACAACTGTTCCACAATGTAAACATCGAGGCGGATAAATCATGCGCAAAGCAGTTTGAAAATTGGCTGGATTCATTTATGAGTCTTTCATGTCCAAAGCACCCTTACTTATCGACCGTAGTTCACTTGCAAGGCGACGCTCCCGTAGCAAAGCTGGCCGTGGGTATTTTTTGCATCAAGAAGCGATCAGTGACCTTCAAGATCGCCTTCAAATGATTACCAAACCCTTTACGGATATCACAATTGTCACAGGCCACCCCGCACCTTGGGCAGAAGCTTTCCCAACAGCACGTATTTTGCCCGATGATGAGGTTTTGAACCTACTGCCTAACAGCAATGATTTGGTGATCCATGCAATGTCCCTGCATTGGGCCAATGATCCGCTGGGTCAAATGATCCAATGTCGCCGTGCGCTGCGCCCAGACGGTTTATTTTTGGCGAGCTTATTGGGAGGAAAAACCCTAAACGAATTACGTATTGCTTTGGCAGAGGCAGAAACCATCATACGCGGTGGGGTATCACCTAGAGTGTTGCCGATGGCTGACATTCGAGATCTTGGCGCTTTACTTTCAAGGGCAGGCTTCAACCTTCCGGTTGCTGACAGTCATAAAGTTCATGCGACCTATCTAAACCTAAATGATCTCATGCATGATCTTCGTTCAATGGGCGAAACAAATGCACAATCGGCGCGGTCACGCCAATTTACCCCCCACCGAATGCTGCAAAAGGCCGAAGAGATTTACCGCGACCGCTTCGGTTTGCCCGATGGCCGTTTACCCGCTACATATGAACAAATTTGTGTCACTGGTTGGGTGCCTGATGAAAGTCATCCCGAACCTTTGCGACCCGGTTCTGCAAAAATGCGGCTCGCAGAGGCGCTAAATGTACCGGAAGTTCCACTCAATGATTGACCCTGTGCCAGAATAGCTTACATCCACAACGTCTCTTATATCAAATCGGACCCCACGCATGCCCGAAGCCATTGCCCCAGCTAACAGACCTAATAGCAGCCCGGCAGATCATCCTAAGGTGCCCCAGAAAAAGGTGGGGATTCTTCTGGCAAATCTGGGCACGCCTGACCATTATGACTATTGGTCAATGCGCCGCTACCTCAATGAATTTTTGTCTGACCGCCGTGTGATTGATTATTCGCCCTGGCTCTGGCAACCTTTATTACAACTGGTGATCCTGACATCACGCCCGTTCCGCTCGGGCCCGGCCTATAAATCAATTTGGAATACTGCGGCCGATGAAAGCCCCTTAATGACAATCACCAAAGACCAAACAGCCAAAATTACTGACGCAATGCACGCGCGGTACGGCGAACAGGTCATGGTGGATTTCTGCATGCGTTACGGAAACCCTTCGACCAAATCAAAGGTCAGCAAGATGACCAAGGCCGGATGCCAGAAAATCCTCTTTTTCCCGCTTTACCCACAATACGCGGGCGCAACCAGCGCCACAGCCAACGACGAGTTTTTTCGAGCTTTGATGGAGCAAACTTGGCAGCCGGCAGCGCGCATCGTGCCCCCCTATTTCGATGATCCACGATATATTACCGCCCTTGCCGGCTCTGTTGAGCGGGCCTATGGGGCCGCGGACATTAAGCCTGATTTACTAATCTGCTCATACCATGGGGTGCCCAAACGTTACTTGATGCAGGGCGATCCCTACCATTGCCAATGCCAGAAAACCACGCGGCTCCTAAAAGAAAAATTGGGATGGGCGGACAGTGAAATTATGACCACTTTCCAATCAAAATTTGGCCCAGAAGAATGGCTAAAGCCTTACACTGTTAAAGAAGTCGCGCGCCTGGCAGCCGAAGAGGGCAAGAAGAATATTGCCGTCATTGCGCCCGCTTTTTCTGCCGATTGCATAGAAACCCTTGAAGAGATCAATGAAGAAATCAAAGAGAGCTTTGAGGATGCGGGTGGAGAAAATTTTATGTATATTCCCTGCCTGAATGATGAGGGTGCCCATATTGCAGCTCTGAGCGCTTTAATCCAAGATAATTTAAAGGGCTGGCTGGATTAATAATCAATGTGTTTCAAGCAATAAAGCCTTCTCATTAGCGCCTGTTCAGGCGCTATTTGCAGAGCCGCTCAATCAAGATAGGATTGCAGGAACCAAGGCTGCGAGGGATGCAATATGTCACTTTATGATCAATTAAATTCGGCTTACACAACACAAGTGCGCGAAAATAATTCCTTTATCGAGCAAAATTTAAATTTTGCCGAGCAAATTGTAAATGCGCTGGTCCGCTTTATGGAAGTCCCTGAGGAAAACCCTAATTTGAAAGGGGTAGAGAATTACGTGCAATATCTGCGCTTAGACCCTGAAAAGGGATATCTTGCACAGAAATGTTTGGCACAAGCGGTGTCACATTTCCCAGAAGGAAAGTTTCATTTTGGTCTTGGGCTCTTGCTGACGGCGCAACCTGACCAACACCCAAGACAATTCGCAACTTTTGCGATCGACGGCGACCGGGACGATGATCGGCTTAAAGTTAACGTTCTAGGTAAGGAGTTTGAGTACGAAGCAGCAACCCAATCTGAGCTTGAACTCAAGGCTTTATGTAAACATGTGTTCGATGATCTGATGACCGGTTTATCTTGGCGCATTAGTAATGAGGTTGAAAAAACTCGGATTGGATTTGATGTGACCCCATTAGAGGACTAGAACCACCCATTGATCGGGTGTTTTACCAAATTTCCGTTACGTTTCGCATTGCAGACCCCTTTTACGATTTATTGACGCACGCAGGCCTGTAGCCTACTTTGAGTTGTGGCAAATTAATTTGAAAGAGCTCTGATGGTGGACAAAAAAGATATAAACCAAGTCGTTTCAATTGAAGTGGCCGATGACTACGCGCTGATTTGCTTGAACAACCCACCAGTCAACGCCGCATCGCAGCTTTTGCGTCAGGGTTTGCAGGACGCTATGGCGTTTTGCACCGCGCAGAGTGATATTAAAGCAATAGCGATTTATGGTGCTGGCCGCACGTTCGTGGCGGGCGCTGATATCAAGGAATTTGGCAAACCGCCGCAGGCTCCTTTTCTGCCAGAACTTGTCAATACAATTGAACAAAGCAGCACCCCGGTGATTTCTATTCTGCACGGAACAGCGTTGGGCGGCGGGCTTGAAATTGCACTGGGCACCCATGCCCGCGTTGGCATCAAAGGCCTTCGGCTTGGGCTACCTGAAATTCACCTTGGCTTATTGCCGGGCGCAGGCGGGACACAGCGCACACCGCGACTGGTCGGGATACCTGCCGCACTGGAAATGATTCTTTCTGGTCGTCATGTGCCCGCTGCAGAAGCTTTGGAATTAGGCCTGATTGATCAGCTTTGTGAAGGCGAGGCGCGTGATGTTGCTATAAATGCAGCCAAAGATGTGCTTGCAGGCCGGTTAAAGGCGCGCAGGACCGATCAGATCACCGTGAAACCAAACCATGCATATTTGGATGAGGTCGAAGCTAAATTAATGGCCACCCAAGCCCATCTTTTTTCGCCGCATAAATGTGTTGAAGCAGTCCGCGCCTCCAGCTTGCCCATAAACGAAGGTCTTAAGGTCGAGCGGCAAGCCTTTATGGAATGTATGGACACGCCGCAAAGGGCGGGCTTAATTCATGCTTTTTTCGGCGAACGCGCTGTTAGTAATATCCCCGAAGCCAAAGGAGCCGCGCGCGAGATTGCCAAAATCGGAATTATTGGTGGCGGCACCATGGGGTCTGGCATTGCAACTGCATGTTTGCTATCTGGTTTGTCCGTCAAACTGTTAGAAACAGCCCAAGAAAATTTAGACCGCGGCCGAGCAACGATAACCAAAAACCTTGAAGGCGCGGTCAAGCGTGGCAAACTATCGCAAGATAAATTTGATATGGTTTTATCAAATCTTGATGGCAGCCTAGAGATCAGCAATTTTTCCGATGTGGATTTAGTGATTGAGGCCGCGTTTGAAGATATGGCCATCAAAAAGGAAATTTTCACGAAACTGGATGCGGTATGTAAAAAAGGCGCCGTACTGGCAAGCAATACATCCTATCTGGATATCAATGAAATAGCGGCCGTGACCAAGCGGCCCGAGGACGTCATTGGCCTGCACTTCTTTTCCCCTGCGCATGTGATGAAACTGCTGGAAATTGTTGTTGCAGACAAGACAGCACCTGATGTTGTTGCCACTGGCTTTGCGCTTGCTAAGAAACTGCGCAAAATTGGGGTGAAAGCGGGTGTCTGCGACGGATTTATCGGCAATCGTATTTTGTCATATTACTCAAAAACCGCCTCTTATCTGGTGCTGGAAGGGGCCAGCCCGCAACAGGTTGATCAAGCCCTAGAGCGTTTCGGCTTTGCAATGGGACCACATAAAGTGGGCGATTTGGCCGGCTTGGATATCGGCTGGATGACACGGAAACGCAAAGCTGCGACCCGCTCAAAACAAGATCGCTATGCCGGTGATGTCGCTGATAAAATTTGTGAAAATGGTTGGTTTGGCCGCAAAACCGGTCAGGGATATTATGTTTACGATGGCTCGGATATCCGCCCCAACCCCGAGGTCAGCACCATAATTGAAGCAACACGCACAAAGCTTGGGATCACGCCAAAGTCCTTCACAGAAAATGAGATCGTGGATCGCTATATGACCGCGATGATCAGTGAAGCTGTGCGGGTGCTAGAGGATAAGATTGCCGCGCGCCCTGTGGATGTCGATATGGTGTTTCTATTTGGCTACGGATTTCCACGCCACCGTGGGGGACCACTGCATTATGCCGATGAAATTGGCGCAGAAAAGTTGATCGAGCGGATCGAAACCTACGCCAAGGATGATGATCATTACTGGAAAGTGCCAAACCTGCTTCGGGACATGGCGGCACAGGGTAAAAAATTCGCTGACTTAAACCGATAGAGATAAAAATGGATCTTAATTTTACCGACCAAGAGCGGGCCTTTCAATCCGAAGTACAAACATTCCTGGCAGATAACCTGCCAGACGATATCGCCGCAAAAGTCCGACTTGGCGATGGTTTGACCAAAGATATGATGGATCTTTGGCACAGCATCCTAAATGCCAAGGGCTGGCTTGCAACAACCTGGACCAAAGCTTTTGGGGGACCGGGTTGGACTCCGGTACAAAAGCACATTTTTGAAGAAGAGTGTTGCCGCGCCTATGCTCCGCGCATCGTGCCTTTTGGGTTAAACATGCTCGGGCCTGTGCTTCAGAAATTTGGTACCGCAGAGCAGCAGGAAAGTATTTTACCGCGTATTTTATCTGGTGAAGATTGGTGGTGCCAAGGGTATTCAGAGCCAGGCGCAGGATCAGACCTTGCCTCTCTTAAAACCCGCGCGATACGCGAGGGCGACGAGTACATCATCAATGGTCAGAAAACATGGACCACATTGGGCCAGCACGCAAATAAGATTTTCTGCCTTGTGCGTACAAGCAGCGAGGGCAAACCCCAAGAGGGCATCAGCTTTGTTTTGGTCGACCTTGACACTCCCGGCATCGAGATGCGTCCGATCCGTTTGATTGAAGGGGGTCACGAGGTAAATGAAGTCTTCTTTACCGACGTGCGTGTTCCGGTCAGCAATTTGGTCGGCGAGGAAAACAAAGGCTGGACGATTGCCAAGTTTCTTCTCAGCCATGAGCGCACTGGGATCGCAGGTGTTGGCTTTTCGATGCAGGCGTTAGAAGAGGTTAAATCCCTTGCCCACACCATTCGCCGCGGGGCTAAGCGGCTCATTGATGATCCATTGTTTGCAGCCCGTTTAGCAAAGGTAGAGATTGACCTAGAAGCGATGAAAATCACCAATTTGCGCATGTTATTTCAGGCCCAGAAGCAAGGCGCCCCAGGGCCGGAAACATCAATGCTTAAAATCAAGGGGACCGTGATTAATCAAGAGCTACGCGATCTTGCCCGTCGCGCATTAGGCCCTTTAGCCGCGCCTTTTCCCGGTCATGTCAGCGATGGCAATATTCTTTTTGGGCCGGCGGACACTGCCTTTAACGCAGCGCGGTATTTTAACAATCGAAAAACCTCGATTTTTGGTGGCTCAAACGAAATTCAGCGCAATATCCTAACCAAAACCATGTTGGAGCTTTAATTCATGGACTTTAACCTAACCGAAGATCGGCGCATGGTTTTGGATACGCTGAGCCGCTATTTGCAGGATCAATATCCGGTCGAGCACCGTATTAAAGTCGCCTATGATGCACCGTTCCATGATCCGAGCAAGTGGTCTGAACTTGCTAACTTGGGGCTTTTTTCTGCCCTTGCCGACGAAAGTGTTGGTGGATTTGGCGGCACCGGTTTTGATATTGCTGTGATCTTTGAAGCCTTGGGAAAAGCGCTTAATTGCGAACCTGTTTTACCCCTTGTTATGGCCAGCAGACTTCTTGGCTTTGCCGGGCGTGATCAACACGCACTGTTAGAAGGCGTAGAGAATTACGCCGTTGCAATATCCGAACCCGATGCGCCCTACGAATTAAGCCATATCAACTGCATTGCTACGTCAGAACATAGATTAAGCGGCCGCAAATCAGCAGTCTATGGCGGCCAAATTGCAAAGACGTTTTTGGTTGCTGCAAAAGCTGGCAATATATTGAACCTATATCAAGTTGATGCACACCAAGCAGAGGTCATCAGCTACGGTTTGATCGACGGTGGCGGCGCTGCCGAAGTGTTGCTTGATGATACGCCTGCAGAACTTTTAATCGAAAATGCTGTGCATGCTCTAAGCGATGCTGTGAATGCCGGCATTGTTGCTCTGTGTTCTGAGGCTGTTGGTTTAATGACCGTTAGTTATGATATGACCGTTGATTACTTACGGCAGCGCAAGCAATTTGGCCGGCCTATTGGCAGCTTTCAGGCTTTGCAACATCGCGCAGTTGATATGCTGACCGAGATCGAGCAAGCCCGTTCAATCACTATCAAAGCCGCCGCAGAGCTTGATGGAGCACAGGCGAGCCGCTACGCCTCTATGGCCAAAAACCTCATCGGTCGGGCAAGCCGTTTGGTCGCTGAAGAGGCCATTCAATTACATGGCGGCATTGCGATGACATGGGAATACCCCGTTTCGCATTTTGCAAAGCGACTTGTTATGCTCGACCATCAGTTAGGGGATACTGATTATCATTTATCCAAGATTATTGATGGCCTTGCTTCAGACTTGTCAAACCATAACGCGGCTTAAATCCTCGGACATTTTCTAGATTTTTTAACACGCAAACTGATCAAGTATTGTGCTGATCTCTTTAAATTTTTCATTTACCAAATGCGTGTCGTTACGGCTTTCTATGTTTAACCTTACGACGGGCTCTGTATTGGATGAACGTAGGTTGAAACGCCAATCATTAAATTCAAGGCTCACCCCGTCGGAGCGGTCTTTAATCAAAGCATCCTCTTTATAGGCATCAACAACTGCTGAAATCGCTTTAGCCGGATCAGCAATTTTAAAATTATGCTCGCCGGATGACGGGAATTTTTGCATCCTCTCTGCCAACAAAGCCGACAGCGGTTTGCCAGTGCGTCCCATCAGTTCGCAAATTAAAAGCCAGGGGATCATACCGCTATCGCAATAGCTAAAGTCACGAAAATAATGGTGTGCAGACATCTCACCGCCGTAAACCGCTTTGTGTTTGCGCATCACCTGTTTGACAAAAGCATGCCCTGTTCGCGATTGTACAGCTTGCCCGCCCTTTGCAGCAATCACATCGCGCGTGTTCAATACCACGCGCGGATCATGAACGATTGCCGCAGCCGCTTCTTTGTCCAAAAATACATCCGCCAAAAGCCCGACAATATATTCACCCGGTATAAATTGTCCGGTTTCATCAAAAAAGAAACACCTGTCAAAATCACCGTCGAAGGCAACACCAATATCTGCCTGTGAAACCAATACCTTTTCGCGGGTTACAGGTTGGTTTTCCACCAAAAGCGGGTTTGGAATACCATTTGGAAAGCTCGCATCCGGCTCTAAAAACTGATCTACAAAAACAAGAGGTGCTGACTGGTTTGCCAGTTCTTGTTTAATTGCAGTATAGGCAGCCGCCGCCGCACCATTGCCGCAGTTAACAACAAGCTTAAGTGGCCTGAGGCTACCTACATCTATAAAGGACAGGACTTTTTTCACATAAGCGCAGCGTGCTTCGATATGAGCGTCGCGATAGGCGCCTATCGTGGTTTGAACCTCAAAACGCCCGGCCTCGGCAACCTTATGCACTTTTGCAAGCTCGCCATCCGGATCAACCGGACGAGACCCTTCTGCAACAATTTTCATCCCATTGTAGTTGATCGGGTTATGAGAAGCCGTAATTTCTATTCCACCACCAGCACCAAAATGACTGGTTGCATTATATACTTCTTCTGTGCCCGCCAGTTTAATGTCAATCACAGTTGCACCGGCATCGCGTATTCCACTGATCAAGGCCGCAGCAAGCTCATGCGAGCTGGCCCGTGCATCATAGCCCACGACAACAGAATTTACTTTGAGAACATCAACAAAAGCCCTTCCGACCCTGTAAGCAATATCTTCATCAATGGTTTCGTTTAAAATGCCACGCAGATCGTATGCTTTAAAACAGGTGATTTCCCGAGGCGGCAAAACATCAGCCAAAATAGTATTCATAATTTTTAATCTCTTTGCTTAGCGACATGTAAAATGGCATCTAGGTATCCGGTAACTGATCCACAATCAAACCGTGGATCTTTTAACATGACAGAGCTAACTTTCCCTGCAGCTGCCTGTTTATCAATGGCTTCTGCTAGCTGAATTTCACCGCCCACACCGCATTCTTGATGTCTAAGGATATCAAATATATCCGGAGTTAAGACATAACGCCCGATTGAAGCCAGAAGGGAGGGCGCATTTTCCAGGGAGGGCTTTTCAATCAATCCACGTATTTTTCCGGGTGTTACATCAGGCTCTATAATTCCGTATTTGGAAACATCCACCGGGTCTACAGCCATAACCGATAGTTGAGTGTTTCCCGTTTTCTCATAGGCAGCAACCAACTCGGCGGTAACCCCGGGTCCCTTACAAGGAATAAAATCATCTGCCAATAAAACAGCAAACGGTTCATCCCCCACGACCCGCGCAGCACAGGCGACTGCATGGCCTAACCCCAATTGCTCGGCTTGGCGAACAAAAATACACTCAACATTCGTGGGCAGAATATTGCGCACCAAATCAGCGGCAGCGTTTTTGCCTTTTTTTCGAAGCGCGCCTTCCAATTCAGGATTGCTATCGAAATGGTCTTCAATGGCGCGTTTATTTCGCCCAGTCACAAAAATCAGAGTATCAATCCCGGCTGCAACCGCTTCTTCTGCCGCGTATTGGATCAACGGTTTATCGATGACCGGCAAAAGCTCTTTGGGCATTGCTTTTGTAGCGGGTAAAAACCGTGTCCCAAATCCAGCCACCGGAAACACTGCTTTTCGAATTTTTTGTCTCATTACCGTGTTATTCCTGGCGGTATAGTAAATCTAATAACTTCAAACTGGGTACAATTTATGCGCAAGCCATTTTGGTGTGGATGCATCACAACCCTTGGCCAGAATATCTACCAGCCCTCTTCCCTGTTCACAATCGTTTTGCTAAATTTTTCATACCCGTTATCGTCAGAACACAACTTTATTGATCTATGGGATTTCATCTGTTACTTTTTCTTAGGATAAACATCCTTGCTTGATAAATTCCCTATTGCTAGGGTTTGTTTGATTTTTCTTTAATGTAAGTCGAGTTACCCATGCAAAAGCTCAATGATATTGTTGATCTGGACACCTACCCCATTGAAAATACAGCCTTTGGTGAACGATGTTTAAATATTTTGAAAAGTGAAGGCGTTTTAACATTACCGGGATTTTTGCGACAAAATGTGATTGAAAAACTTGTTGAAGAGGCCGAGTTACAAAAGCAAAATGCCTATTTTACCACTTCTACGCATAATGTTTACCTCACTCCAAAGCGCTCTGACCTAGAGGCAGAGCATGTCTTCAACCGCCAGCTTTGTTCCTCCAAAGGCTGTATTACCACAGATCAGGTGCCGCCAGACTCGTATCTACACACAGTTTATAACGCTGAAATTTTTCGCCAGTTTATAGCAGCGGTTGTGGGTGAAAATAAGCTTTATGAATATGCGGATCCCTTATCCTCTATCAATGTACACTTTGCCAGCGAAGGTCAGGAATTAAACTGGCATTTTGATAATTCCGAATTTGCTATCACTTTACTGCTTCAATCCCCTAAAGCTGGCGGCAGGTTTGAATATGTTAAAGATTTGCGCCGCGCTGAGCAGGACGATATGAATTATGCCGGTGTAGAAGCTGTTCTTGATGAAAAAGCCATGCCCTCATATCTCAAAGTAGAGCCCGGAACTCTGGTATTATTCAGAGGGCGGAACTCCATGCATCGCGTCACCCCAACGAAGGGGGATCGGACCCGTATTTTGGTGGTTCTTGCCTATAACTCAGAACCCGGCATTGCCCTTTCGGAGTCTGCCCGTATGACATTTTTTGGTCGGTTAGGGTAAATTCGTCTCTAGCAACAGTTTATGACTTTTGGGCCATTCAGCCAGTAATTTGCCTTTTTACAGCCTTTATAGCTCGCAGGCTTCTTTGACCTTGTTGGTGCCCAGCGAAATTTTTCCTATGAAACTGACGTAGTATTCCCAACAAACTGGAACCCGCATTCCATCTATAAAACGAATTTGGCTAAAATATTTGCTCCCAAGGACAGGGCTCTAATCTGCGTTCCCCTCGTGCGCTGCCGTCAAAGCATACCTGGAAAATTCGCCGTGAAGCAGTGGCACATGTTGACCTGGGATAGAATAAAATCGCCTTATAAAAGAATGCGGGTTACGGGCAGCGTTATCGCACGCCACATCGCGTATTCCGTCAAAATTTAGCGTAAATTTATTCGCTTTTTTTAGTTTAGAAGACCCATATCATCAGCTTCTTGCCAAATTTCTTTGAAAACAGCTTTTGCTTTTCCCCTATGTTTAAAAGCTTTTGACGCTTCTAAATTGTCCATCATGCCGGGTCCTTTAACGACGACCATACCAACCATGCCCATCGTCACATGAGGCGTACAGACTTATCCATAAAATCCCGGAATATCAAATTTAACTTCTATGTCTTTGCCAATTTTGCCTTTCCAAGGTGATGCACCTTCAGGAATCATCCCTTTCATAGAAGCACTATTATGACCCCTATCGACCGCCTGAAATAAAACCGAATCTCCAGCTTCTATCGCAATCAGTCGCGGTGAAAACAGCATTCTTAGTTTTTTATTGTCCGGATGTTTGTTCAACATTTCGACAACATTGGCACCCTGCGATTCTGCCTATAGAACTTTGGATTGTAAGACTGTCGCGGTCGCTATGCCTGCGAGCATTATTCTTCTGCTGAAATTTGCTTTCATTTTTTTTCCTTTTGTTCGTTTCGGTTAATATTTGGCTGGGGCAAGCAGCCCCAAGAATAGGTGTTTTTATGAAACTCCTAAAAGATCACCCTGCGATGTTAGGAGAAATCTAATGGTATAATTTTAAAGTTTTTTCTTAGACAATTCTGTTTAATATCTTGCTGCGGTCCCAGCCTGTATCCGCTTAAAAGTCGAAGTTTTAACATAACAGACTGAAGATATTTAATATTGTGAGGATTTTTTTAAATTACTTATTTCTCCGATTCTGTTTACTTTCACCAATTCAGAACAGCGTTTTCAAAAAATTAATCTACAAGCTCCTAAACGGTACATGCGATCCATATAATGTATATTAAGCAATCAAGCCCCAAAATAGCATTGAACAACGGAAAATGATCCAACACCATCCACTGGATAAAACCAACATGGTTTTATAAAGGCAACATCACAAATTGTCACATTTGGAAGTACCGTTAAACTCCTGATGGAAAAGCGATGCAGATCCGTTCGAACATGTTGCACTCTCACTGTTTTGAAAGACAAAAAGTGCGTAATGTCCTAACTACTCACCCAGTTTTAAATGCGTAAAAATTCAACAGCAGGGGAAAGCACCAGATTAGAAAATTCATCTATCAGTGTAAAAATAAAATACTGCGTTTTTCCATAACTTTGCTCAACCAACATGCCCGATATTTTCTGTACTGCGACAGACCTATCAAAATAGAAAGTTCATATTCATGCACCTGAGACGGTATCAAAGGTAAATTTTTTGAATAAAAACTGGGCATAATGATATCTTCTTTGTATACAAACTATATTTTTTATAAATATTGATTGAATATTTGTCTTGTATTTACTGCCTAAATATTCATCATCTCTTCTATAAATCCCTCAGATGGACAGGCTTTCATGCGCGACCGGACAAAGCACTATAAACAGGCGCTTTATGATCACCTTAAAGTGTCGGTTTTGACACTGGCATTGCGGCCCGGTGATGATATTGATGAAGCGGTGTTCGCTGAAACCTTTGGATTGTCACGCACACCATTGCGCGAAGTTCTGCGTGAATTGGCTGGTGAAGGCTATCTGGAATTGCGCGCTGGCCGCGGCGCGCGTGTAACCGAGATGTCTTATACCACCCTGAGGGATTTCTTTCTTGCCGCACCAATGATCTATGGGGCTATTTTGCGGCTTGCAGCACAAAACGCCACGGCAGAGCAGATAAAATCTCTTAAAGCAGCGCAATCAAAATTCAAAAAATCTCTGCGTTCAGGTTCTGCTGCCGATCGCACGCTTGCCAACAATCAATTTCACGAAATTACTGGCGAAATGGCGGGAAACATTTTTCTTTTGGCGGCGTTTAATCGTTTACTAATTGATCATGCTAGGATTGGTATGACGTTTTATCGCCCCCAAAATTCCCAAATGGCAGATAATCTATCGGCGGCCAGTTCACATCATGATGATATTATTTCTGCGATTGAAACCCAAAATGATGACGCCGCCGCACAACTTGCCGAAGCGCATTGGAATTTATCGCGCAACCAGATCGAATTGTTTGTTATGCCGTCTGCGTTAGACATTGCGCTTGGAACTGCTTTTCAACAAACGAGTGCATGAGGGTTTAAATGGCATCTGTTTTTCATTTTAAAGGTATATACACACCGGTGGTGACCCCCTACCACGATGACTTCAGCATTAATTGGGACGCTTTGTCCGATGTTATAGACAGTCTTTTAGAACACTCCGTCCATGGTCTGATCCCCGGTGGCTCAACAGGCGAAAACTATGCGCAAACTGTGGCCGAAAGGATCGAGATTGCGCGTTTTACCCAAGAACGCGTAAAAGGCCGAGCGCAGGTCATTATTGGAACTGGCGCCATGCTAACCGCGGATTCTATCTCCCTTGCCCAAGCGGCTCGCGACATGGGGGCTGATGCCATTTTGCTGGCAAGCCCACCCTATGCAGTTCCCACAGAAAGAGAAAATGCCCTAAATGCGCTCGCGATAGATAAGGCTGCCAACTTGCCAGTCATGCTTTATAATTATCCGGGACGTACAGGCGCGATGATGGGGGATGAATTTCTCGACCGAGTTGGAAGATCGCACAATTTTTGCGGCATCAAGGAAAGCTCTGGCGATATCAACCGCGTGCATACCTTGGCCCGAGATTACCCGCATATACAGCTTGGCTGCGGAATGGATGACCAAGCCTTAGAGTTTTTTGCCTGGGGCGCGCCGTTTTGGGTATGTGGGGGATCAAACTTTCTGCCAGCAGAGCATCTAGCTCTTTATCAAGCCTGTGCTGTTGAGGGGAATTTTGAAAAAGGCAGGCGCATTATGTCAGCGCTCATGCCGCTGATGAGGGTCTTGGAGCAAGGCGGAAAATTTGTGGCCACTATAAAATACGGCGTGACCTTACAAGGTATTAATACTGGTGCAGTACGCCCTCCTTTGAAGGCTTTAAACAAAGATGACAAACGACAATTAGAACAGGTTGTGCGCGTGATCAAAGCAACCGTTGCAGACATTCAGGCAGGAGATTGACCATGAATTTGCTGACCAAAGAGGAATACCAAGCAATTGCAGGCTCTTTAGAGTTACCAAGCACTGCCTATATCGACGGTGGCTATCGGCCAGCCGCATCGGGAAAAACCTTTACCTCCTTCAACCCCGCAACCAATGTTGCGCTCGGTGACATTTCTGCTTGCGGACAAGAGGACATTGATTTTGCCGTGCAAAAGGCACGAGAAGCCTTCGAAGATGGTCGCTGGTCGAAAAAGCATCCTTCTGAGCGCAAAGACGTGTTGATCCGTTTTGCAAAACTGCTAACCCGGAACGCCCGCGAGCTTGCAGTCATGGAAAGTCTTGATAGCGGGAAAACCATCTTTGATTGCGAAACAATAGATATACCTGAAACCATCCATTGCCTGAAATGGCATGCCGAAGCGATCGACAAAATTTATGATCAGGTCTCGCCAGCCTCCGACAACCATATTGCCATGGTGGTCAGAGAGCCAATTGGTGTTGTCGGGTTGGTTTTGCCGTGGAACTTCCCATTGTTAATGTTGGCCTGGAAAATTGGACCCGCGCTGGCGGCAGGATGCTCGGTTGTTGTCAAACCAGCGACAGAAACCAGCTTGACGGCGCTTCGGGTTGCAGAACTTGCGTCCGAGGCCGGTTTACCGCGCGGCGTTTTAAATATTGTGCCTGGCTCAGGAGCAGAGGCAGGAGAGCCCATTGGCCGGCATATGGACATCGATATGGTGTCCTTTACCGGCTCAACGGCGACAGGAAAACGGTTTTTGGCCTATTCTGCAGAATCAAATGCCAAAGAGGTTGTTCTTGAAATGGGCGGCAAGAACCCAGCGGTGGTTTTGCAGGATGCCGAAAACCTTGATCGCGTTGCGCAGCATATCGTCAATGGTGCATTTTGGAACATGGGCGAAAACTGCTCGGCTGCATCAAGATTGATCGTCCATAAAGATATCAAGGATGCATTGCTAAGCCGTATCGATACCCATGCACGCCATTGGAATATCGGAGACCCGCTTGATCCGGAGACCCGGCTTGGCGCATTGGTTTCCAAAGCACATTTTAAGAAAGTCAGCGGTTTTCTAAAACTGGCCGATCGCTTTCGCCTTGGCGGAGGTGCGAAAGAGGGCTTTGTCGAAGCCACTATTATTGAAATTGAAAACAACAACCACAAACTGGCCAAAGAAGAAATATTCGGGCCGGTGCTATCTATAATAACTGTCTCCAGCTTTGATGAAGCGATAAAGATCGCTAATGAAACCGACTACGGACTTTGCGCCTCTTTATTCACTTCGAATGCAAAGCGTGCCATTCGGGGGGCGCGCGCAATCAAAGCCGGAACAGTGACTGTCAACAGTTATGGAGAAGGTGATATTAGCACGCCTTTTGGCGGTTTTAAGCAATCAGGTTTTGGCGGGCGCGATAATTCAATGCATGCGCATGATCAATATACCCAGCTTAAGACCATCTGGATAGATTTAAGCGATGACCAAGACGAGGCTGTTGATTGAAAAAATTCATTGCAAAAAGGCTGCCCCAGCATCAAGGGGTAGCTGCTTGGAATGCGATCCTAGGTGCTCAAGCATCCCCAAGTCCTTTTGAGGGAAACACTACAGCAGATATTGTCATCATTGGGGGTGGGTTTGCAGGACTTTCTTCAGCCCGGCGGCTCAAACAATTAGGACCAGAAGCGCGTATCATTCTGCTTGAGGCCGGGCGTATTGCTGAAGGGGCGGCGGGGCGAAACTCTGGTTTCATGATTGATTTGCCACATGAACTAACCTCTGATGATTACGCAGGAGGCGCCAATGATGCAGCGGCGATAGGCCTAAACAGGCAGGCTATTGAATTTGCCCAAAATGCGGTATCAGAATACGGCATCGATCAAAGCTATTTTGATCCAGCCGGAAAAGTGAACGGAGCAGTCAGCGAAACCGCGCATGGACATAATCAAAGTTATGCAAAGCATCTTGAACAGCTTGGTGAGCCGTCACAGATGCTTGATCAAAAGCAAATGCAAGATCTGACTGGCAGCTCATATTACCGATCTGGTTTGTACACTTCTGGAACTGTGATGCTACAGCCGGCCGGTTATATTCGAGGAATGGCATCTGGTCTTATAAATGATGGTATTTCGGTTCATGAAAATTCACCGGTTCTGAATTTTTCAAAAGAAGGCCAAGATTGGCGCATTGAAATGCCCCGCGGGACGATTTCCACATCCCGCATTATTTTAGCTAACAACGGTCATCTGGAAAGCTTTGGCTTTGAACGTGGCAGATTGATGCAAGTTTTCCTTTTTGCCTCTATGACCCCCCTGCTAGATCAGGAGGCTTTGGATAAACTTGGTGGCAACCCGCGCTGGGGTATCACGCCATCTGATCCTATGGGCACGACAATGCGAAAAATTGATATAGCCCAAGGCGGTGACCGCATTATTACCCGCACCTGTGCAATGTTGCTGCCGGGGATGGTGCCTACGGCTGGACATGTAGCCCGTGCCTCTCGCGTGCAACAAGTTAAATTTGAAAAGCGTTTTCCGCAATTTTCCGGCATGAAAATGGAATTTAAATGGGCCGGTCACTTGTGCTTAAGTCTCAATAATGTGTCCGTAATGGATGAAATCGAAACCGGGGTTTTTTCGGCCTGCGTGCAAAACGGTCTGGGCACCACCCGCGGCACCCTTACCGGTATTGGCGCCGCTGAGTTGGCACTGGGCGAAAGTAGCAATATCACAGATCATTTTGCAGCCGAGCGCCGCCAACAAAAACTGCCACCAAGGCCGTTTCGTGAAATTGGCGCAAATGCGGTTCTAAAGTGGAAAGAGTGGCGCGCCCGCAATGAATAAGTGAGCGGTGCCATTTAAACATTTGCGAGCATTTAAAGACGAGGCCTTATTAGGGCAGACTAAGCTTTGCCATTCTACCGCCATCCACAGTGTATATTTGACCAGTGATAAATGCGCTTTCCTCAGCAGCAAGAAATGCAACAAGCGCGGCGACATCTTCAGGTTTGCCAGTGCAGTTCACTGGGTGAATACGCCCGATATCCTGGCGAAAGGCATTTGGGTCTGGCATGCTGGCGATAAAGTCGTTGTTAAGTTCAGTCTCTATCCACCCCGGCGCAACGGCATTACATCGAATGCCTTCAGCCCCGTGATCAATCGCAACAGCGCGCGTCAACCCATGCAAACCGGCCTTTGAGGCACAATATGCAGCGTGGTCTGGATTAGATCCCAGACCTTCGATTGAACCAATATTTACAATTGCGCCCTTGGTTAAGCGAAGATGTGGCAGGGCCATTTGTATCATCAAAAAAGGCGCCGTAAGATTGACCATCAGGCTTTGCTGCCAGCTTGCAAGGCTCATGTCTTCAATGCGCGCCTCTTGCATCATGCCCGCGTTGTTTACCAGCACATCCAACCGACCTGCTCTGTCTAAAACTGTTTCAATAATTTGTTTGGGGCATTCCGGATCCGAAAAATCTGCCGAAATTCCCTCAAACTCGATATCTGTCCCACGCTGCGCTGTAAAAACCTGTGCGCCTTCCTGAGTTAGTCGTTTTGCAATAGCTTGACCGATACCACTTCGCCCGCCTGTCACCAAAGCAACCTTTTTTGCAAACCTATTCATGAAACAGCCTTTCCCCCATTGACCTCAACCAGCGATCCACACATGTAACGCGCCGCATCAGAAGCCAGAAACAAAATAACATCTGCAATATCTTCTGGGTCCGCAACCCGTCCCAAAGGAACTGTTTTACCAAGATCTAAAACAGCAGTATCCGGATCAAAACCCCGCTTTTCAAACCCGCTGCGAAGCATGGGCGTATTGACCTCATTAGGACAGACCGCATTAATCCTTATGCCTTGGTGGGCATGATCATAACCCATGCATTGCGTAAGCGACGCAAGCGCTGCTTTGGTCATGCAATACAGCGCATGATTAGGTCCAGGCCGCAGGCCCCAGCAAGACGCGGTGTTTACAATGGCGCCGCCACCAGCCTTTGCCATGATTGGAATTGCACCCCGGCAAATGCGAAACGGGGCCTCAATGTTGACACCAACAGATACATCCCAGTCCGCATCCGATGTGTCGGCTACATTGCCACGGGTAATAACCCCAGCATTGTTGATCACAATATCCAGACTGCCCAGCGCCTCTGCCGCAGCGTGCGGCAAAGCATCAGAATATGTTGAATTCATAAGATCTCCGGGCAGATGAACTTCTGCTGCAATACCTGACACATCAAGGTCTGCAACTGCTACATGCGCGCCAGCTTCGCGCAACATGCAGGTAACGCTCGCTCCGATGCCGCCAGCAGCTCCGGTTATCAAGGCGGTCTTGCCGATAAAACTCATACATGCCTCCTAAGATTAAAAAATGGCAATAGGTTCACCAAACAGAGCCTCATCTGGTATGATCCCTAGCCCGACACCAGATGGTTTCTTAATATGTCCACCCTCGACACGAATTCCATTTTTAGGATCATAATTGCCGTCCACATAGGGTGCAGCAAGCCATACACCCTCTAAAAGATGTGGCTGGATTGTTGCGCCTATATGGGTGCAAGCCGCTGCGATAATATCCCCCCCCCAAGCATCGTCACAGGTATGAGGCAGGTTCCGCGCTTCGCAAACATCACGAAATGCAGCCATCTGTTGCAGACCGCCTATGCGTGTAAGCTTCATTCCAAACCCATCCACCAATCCGGTTCCAGCAGCACTGATCACCGTGTTTAGATCAACGCTGCTCTCATCCATATAAAGGCCATGCTTAATCTGGGGGCGAATTCTAGCAAGCTCTTCAATCGTATTGCAGGGCTGCTCCATTATAAAAGGAATATCAGCACATTCGCGACTAACCCGAATTGCATCACGCGTTGTCCAGCCCCGATTCCCATCGACCGCCAAGCGGATATGGCCACCGCGTATTTCTTCCCAAACTTTCCGGATCGTTTCTATGTCAATCTCAACCGGTCGCCCCCCCACTTTAATTTGGATGCGGGGGTATCCTTCGTCAATTTTCTGGCGTGCGAGACGCGCAATCTCGTCAGGTACGCCAATGCCAGTGGCATAATACGAGGGTACCCGGTCCGTTGTTGCCCCCCCCAAAAGGTCAGAAACACTCACACCAAGCGCCTTTCCCAGCAGATCATGGGCAGCGATATCAATCGCCGCCTTGGCATAATTATGCCCGTTCAAAAGGCCTTCCATCTTCCGGCGCAGAATAAGAGGCTTAATATCAGTACCAATAAGATCGGGTGCCATCTGTATGAGCGCCGCTTGCGCGCCTGCGGCGTGCGCTTGTGCGTAAGTAGGGCCCACTGGGCAGGTTTCCCCCCAACCGACAAGTCCGGTGTCCGAAACCATTTTAATCAGCGTGGTTTCAAGTTCCCAAACTTGGGCGTTTGCCATTGTGTAGGGGCCGTTTTTTACCGGCAGTGCATGTTTATAGACGAGTACCTGAGCGATTTTCATGGTTCACCTCTTGCTGTGGAATAAGGACGAGATTGCCAAAGTATTTCTTGTCGATGAAATCCTGCTGCGCGCGCTTAATGTCTTCAAGTGGGTAAGTTTTTGCCAAGGTTGGTTGTAGTTCGCCTGCCTCAATGTACGAAACTAAATTTGAAAAAACCAAATCTTCTTGAAACGTGGTGCCGATCAAGGTCAGGTCTTTAAGATAAAGGTCGCGCAAATCAAGGGTGACAACAGGTCCGCCAATGGCGCCGGCTGTTACATATTTTCCACCGCGGCGCAGAACCGCAAGAAGATCTGACCAACGATCTCCTGCAACAAGATCAAGAACCACATCAACCGAGTTTTCACCTAAGCTCTCTTTTAAATCTGCGCCGCGATCAAATATATGATCCGCGCCGATTTCCCGCACCTTTTTGGCTTTACTTGGCGATGCAATTGCGATGACCTCTGCCCCGCGCCTCTTGGCAAGCTGCACCGCTGCAGATCCGACCCCGCCCGAAGCCCCTGTGATTATTATCCGCTCGGCTCCAACATCTGCTCGTTCAAGCATATTTTCTGCCGTTGAGAATGCACAAGGTACGGCCGCCAGTTCTGCGTCTGTCCACTGACAAGTTATCGCATAGGATTCGCCGGCAGGAGCAATAGCAAACTGTGCAAAGCCGCCATCGCATTCACTTCCGAGGGTCCAACATTCAAAGGGTCGATAATTGACATAACTGCGCAGCATATTGCGCACAATCACGCGCTGGCCTAACCGGTTTTGATCGACACCTTGTCCAATAGCTGCAATGTACCCACAAACATCAGCGCCCTGAATTCGCGGAAACTGCAGCGGCGTGCCGGACCAGCTTGCATCTTGTGTTTCAAGAGCTTTAAAGCCGATTGACCCACCCGCATTTGTGCTGGCACTGATTGCTTTGGAATACCATCCAATACGCGTATTAATATCTGTATTATTTACGCCCGCCGCTGCCACTTTGATCAGCACTTCACCAGCCTTGGGCTTGGGCACAGGCACGTTTTGCCTAAATTCCAACTTGTCAAAACCCCCATGTCCAGTGAGAAGAACTGCAGACATGGTGTCAGGCAATGACATTGGCTATCGCTTTCAGTAACTTTGATTCAGTTCATCAGAGGCGGGAATTTCGCGCTCTCTTCGTTTGATATAGGCTGTCAACGCTTCATCTTTGGCCGGATCAAGCCTGGGCTCTTGGTATTCTAAAAGAAGTTTTCTGGCTTTGGAAAGCGCGCGTTTTGTAATCTCGATACTGCCCTCTGCAGCCCATTGCTCGATTGAATTATTGTCAAACAATTCAGGCATGAAATACGCGGTTTGGAAATTTTCCTGTGTATGTTCATGACCCAGAAAATGACCAGCCGGACCAATATCGGATATGGCGTCAAGCGCTGCATCAAAATCACCCCAGTTTGGGCCTTCTGCCATGCGATAGGCCATCTCGCATTGTTCTGCATCAACAATAAACTTGGCAACCGAACAATGCATGCCGGCCTCATTCCAGCCCGCGCTGTGCCAGATATAGTTAGCACCGGAATGGATCACCGCCGATAGCGTAGTGGCACTTTCATAACCGGCTTGCGCATCAAAGGTTTTTGCCCCTCCAAGGGCGCTCGATGTTCGCCAAGGAATACCGTAAAACCGTGCCATCTGACCGATCATAAAATTCATGAGACTAATTTCAGGTGTGCCGGCCATCGGAGCCCCGGATTTCATTGAAACCGTTGAAAGATAGTGCCCGTAAATTGCCGGCGCGCCCTTGCGAATAACTTGGGTATAGGCAAGGGCGGACAGTGCTTCAGCATTCAGTTGCGCAACGGTGGCCGGAACATTTGCTGGCGTATTGGCACCACCCAACACAAAAGGAGAGCACAAAACAGGTTGATTGCGCCGACAAAACGCACGCATTGCCCCCAGCATGGTTTCATCCCACACCAACGGTGAATTGCCATTACAATTTCCCGTGGTGACCGCATGGCTTTCCAAAAAGTCATCGCCAAACAGAATCGCACACATGTCCATCACATCTTCTGCATTTTTTGCACTGGTGGTCATACCCATAAAGGTCTTGTCAGAATGTTTCATCGACGAATATGTTATCCGAAGATGGCGTTGGCTAATCGGATGATCGTATGGTTCGACAATATGATGAGCCGAACTATGCAGAGCTGGCAACATATGGCTTAACTTGTGAAACATCGCCAGATCATCCAGCGTTGGATTGCGCCGCACATCTTCTAAATCGCGTAGATAGGGTGCACCGGTCATCGGAACGAAAATGGCATTCCGCCCGCCGAGAGAAACATTTTTGTTTGGATCTCTAGCGAAATATGTAAAATCCGTCGGGATTGACGCAATTAATTCCCTTATAAGTCCTCGGTCAAAGTAAACCATTTCACCAACGACATCAGCGCCGGCCTTTTTCCAGTCCTCAAGTGCGATTTGATCGCGGAATTGAACCCCAACATTTTCCAGAATATCCATAGATGCCGCATCAATTCTATCGACTTGATCGCCATCCATAACATCACAATTTGGCAGTTTGCCAACCAGTGCTGGCAGCATCTCAAAGTTGGGGGCCGTCCGCATGGCGCGTCTTGCGGCCCGGCCACCGGCACGGGAACGCGATATCGTATTTTGAGCCAAGGCGTCCTCCTTTTTCTACCATGTTTGACCAGATCACATCACAACGTTTGCAGATTTGCGAAATTTTGTTGCAAATCGCGACATATTATTTGCTTTTGAAACAAGTCTTGGATGGATATTTTGCAATTAAGCCTTTGGCATTGGAATTTTAGCTTCGTCTAGCTTTTTTTCTCAGTGACCAAAGATTCGACACGACAAGTACACCAATGACGATAAAACCACCAAAAAGTGCCCATTGGCCGGGATACTCCCCGACCGCAATCCACACAAGCAACGGCGCAAGTGCGGTTTCCAGTAAAATCAAAAGGGCAACTTCGCCCGAGCTAATATAGCGCGGTCCCAAGGTCAAAAAGACGCTTGAGCATGCAATAAAGCTGCCATGGAGCAAAATTAATGCCGGCTGCGCAGCAATTGCACTGAATGGTTCTGCAAATGGGGCGACAATCAAAGCGCCCAAAACATAGGCCACCGGAATAGCTGGTACCATGGACACGGCCCGCAATTTTCGGGCAGCGGTCATAGCGCCTGCAAAGCTGGCCGATACACAAACAGCAACCAAGTCCCCTTGCCAACTGGCTTGTTCGTTTACACTCGAACCAAAGGCCACAATTGAAAGACCCAAAAAAACTCCGATAATCGTCAAGACCATTCTACGCGTTATAGGTTCGCCTAAAAATAATCGACTAAATATAGCCGCAAAAACAGGCATGGATGCAATGATTAAAACCACATTTGCAACGCTGGTTAGTTTTATGGCCAAAACAAAACTGGGTGCGCTCAGCGCAATAAGCACTGTGTAAATTAACCCAGAATATCCAGTTCGAAAACTGTCATAAAAAGGCTTGCGCCCCATAAATATCGCTATAACCAAAAGCACAATGAGACCCGATAAAGTACCGCGCCAGAAAGTGACCGTCCAAGCCGTGGCATCAATCAGCCGAATGAAAAGTGAATCTGGCACCACAAAAAGAACGCCAATAGTGGTGATCCACAGTCCTTTTTGATGTTCGTTCAAATCTGCACTCCGCAATAAATTCTGCCAGAGGCTAGATTTATTCATCTGCCATGGTCAATTCAAACAGTTGAAAAAAATCACGATTATCTCAAAAATCATTCATGAAACCACATATTTGGAGTGATCTACTGAAACCTTCACCCAATTGAGCGCGATATCCTGTAAAACACTGGTAAATTCTGTTTGGCTTTTTGTTACAATTGCAGTTTTTATTTTCGCTGCAGTTCATTTGTGAGGATGATATTTTTTGTTTTTTTTTGCGATTTGTTTCTGGCATTGATGCTTGCCCGGTAGATTAAAATCGTTTAGCGCTCTTTAATAGATTTCACACATTTCTATTGGCGCATGAAAAGAAGAGGCTAATTCTAAATTTCAAAACCTAGATATTTGCCGAACAAAAACATGTTTTTCAAATCTAAAGTGAAAGGTGATTTGATTGTCTAAGGTTACTCTTACTCACCTAGCTCGGCTTGAGGCCGAAGCTGTTCATATAATCCGAGAAGTCGCTGCAGAAGCAGACAAACCCGTGATGCTCTATTCGGTGGGCAAGGACAGCGCTGTGATGCTGCATCTGGCCAAAAAGGCATTTTACCCATCTCCACCACCATTTGCACTTTTGCATGTAGATACCACATGGAAGTTCCAAGATATGTATGCCCTGCGCGACAGGGCGGCAAAAGAAGCAGGGATGGATTTATTAGTTTACCAAAATCCCGAAGCTTTGGAAAAGGGCATCAACCCTTTTGATCACGGTGCCCTGCACACCGATATGTGGAAAACCGAGGGGCTAAAACAAGCTCTGGATCACTATGGTTTTGATGCGGCCTTTGGCGGTGCGCGACGAGATGAAGAGAAAAGCCGGGCAAAAGAACGTATTTTCAGCTTTCGCACAGCGCAGCACCGCTGGGATCCCAAAGCGCAGAGGCCAGAGCTGTGGTCGCTTTATAACGCGCGCAAAGCCAAAGGTGAAAGTATACGGGTGTTTCCCATATCAAACTGGACCGAACTGGATATCTGGCAATATATTCACCTTGAGGGTATCGAAATTGTGCCGCTTTATCTTTCTCAACCGCGCCCAACAGTCGTGCGCGATGGCTTAATACTGATGGTGGATGATGACAGGTTTCCACTGGATGGTGAAACCCCAGTACTGCGCAACATTCGGTTTCGTACACTCGGATGCTATCCGCTGACAGGTGCTGTTGAAAGCAACGCAACCACACTTCCAGAGGTGATACAAGAGATGCTTTTGACCTCCACCTCTGAGCGGCAAGGCCGAGCCATCGACCATGATCAAGCCGCCTCAATGGAAGTCAAGAAACAGCAAGGTTATTTTTAGGTTAGGTGCGAAATGACGGATTCATCATATAAAACTGACACCCTGATCGCCGCAGACATAAACGCCTATCTAGAGGCGCATCAACACAAAAGTCTTTTGCGATTTATCACCTGCGGTTCTGTGGACGATGGTAAATCCACCCTCATTGGCCGACTTCTGTATGACAGCAAAATGATTTTTGAAGATCAATTAGAACAGTTGGAAGCTGACAGTAAAAAACTGGGAACGCAGGGTGATGAGATTGACTTTGCTCTGCTGGTTGACGGTTTGGCGGCAGAGCGTGAACAAGGCATCACCATTGATGTTGCTTATCGTTTTTTTGCGACAGATAAACGCAAGTTCATTGTCGCAGATACGCCCGGTCATGAGCAATATACGCGCAATATGATCACCGGAGCATCCACTGCGGATTTGGCCGTTATCCTCATTGATGCGCGCAAAGGCATTTTAACACAGACGCGCCGCCATAGTTATTTGTGTCACCTCATCGGCATCAAAAACATTGTTTTAGCTGTCAATAAAATGGACTTGGTGAATTACGCAAAGGAAACATTTGACCAGATTGTCGAAGAATACGGACGCTTTGCCAAAGAAATCGGAATTGAGAATTTTGAGGCTCTGCCAATCTCGGGATTTAAGGGCGATAATATCACGGCTTTATCTACCAATACTCCGTGGTATTCGGGTCCAACGTTGATGCATCATTTGGAAACGGCAAATCTCGAGCAGCCTCACGATAACCAAGAAGCCTTTCGTATGCCCGTACAATGGGTTAATCGACCTAATTTAGATTTTCGGGGGTTTTGCGGTAAAATTGCCAGTGGACAGATCCGCCCAGGAGATGAAGTCCGTATTCTCCCTTCGGGAAAGACCTCACATATTGACCGTATTGTGACCCAAGACGGGGATTTGGACCTTGCACAAAAGGACCAGTCCGTCACCTTAACCCTGCGCGATGAGGTTGATTGCTCACGCGGGCAGATTATCACTGCAGCCAAAGAACCGCTGGAAGTTGCCGATCAATTTGAAACCACTTTGATCTGGATGGAAGAAGAGGCTCTAACGCCGGGACGGGCTTATTATTTGAAAATCGGGGCACAAACAGTTTCGGCAACTGTTGCAGAACCAAAATACCAGATCAATGTGAACACGCTGGATCATAGCGCGGCAAAGACCTTGGACCTTAATTCAATCGGTGTGGCAAATATAACCACTGACCGGGCAATCCCTTTCGCACCTTACTCTGAAAACCGTGAGCTTGGGGGCTTTATCCTTATTGATAAAATAACCAATGCGACGGTCGCTGCGGGCTTGATCAATTTTGCTCTTCGGCGTGCCCAAAATATCCACTGGCAAGCAACTGATATCAATCGTGAACATCACGCAAATCTAAAAAATCAAAAACCTGTAGTGCTTTGGCTTACTGGGCTTTCAGGATCAGGAAAATCAACGATTGCCAACGCGGTAGAAAAAAAACTAGCACAGATGAACCGCCATACATTTCTATTGGATGGCGATAATGTAAGGCACGGCTTGAACAAAGACCTGGGCTTTACCGAAGCTGACCGTATTGAAAACATCCGGCGTGTGGGCGAAGTGGCTCGGTTAATGACAGATGCAGGACTAATTGTTGTCACTGCTTTCATTTCACCCTTTCGTGCTGAGCGGGATATGGTACGCCAGATGATGCAGCCGGGTGAATTTATTGAGGTCTTCATTGATACTCCGCTGAACATTGCCGAAGAGCGGGATGTTAAAGGATTATATGCCAAGGCCCGCGCTGGCGAATTGAAGAATTTCACCGGCATCGATAGCCCTTACGAGACACCCGAAAACCCAGAAATCAAAATTGATACAACCCAGATGGATATTGAGTCTGCTGCAGATAAAATCATTCAGGTTCTTTTGCGCACCTAAACCAAAGAGGTGCTTTATCCAGATAAAAAATGCCAAAACCCCTAAAAAATGTTTTTGGGCATGTGACTGAATTTCTGGAAATTGGGTCGAAAAAGTGCTCGGTCATTTCATCATATAAAGCAAGTGTATCAGAATTATATTGACCACTTGGTAAAAAGTAATGCAGTGTTTATCATGTTCCAGATGGGGGAAAACTATGAAAATTCTTAGCAAAATAAATCGCAGAATTGCGATAGCATCTTTATTCGCTTTGGGTGCATCTCTGGTCGGCGGTGTGGCCGCTGCCGAAAAAATAAAAGTGGCAGCAATCTATACACTTCCGGTAGAACAGCAATGGATTAGCCGGATTCACAAAGCGTTGAATGCGGCTCAGGGTCGGGGTGAAATAGAATATCTTTATTCCGAAAATGTTGCGAATAATGACTATGAACGTGTGATGCGGGAATATGCAGAGCAAGGTCAGCAGCTTATCGTTGGTGAAGTCTTTGGCTTAGAGCGAGCCGCTCGAAAAGTGGCGAAAGATTATCAAGATACGGCGTTCCTGATGGGGTCTTCCTTTGGTCCAGTTGCACCGAACTTTTCGGTTTTTGACAACTGGATTCACGAGCCGAGCTATCTGTCCGGTATCGTGGCTGGTTCTATGACAGAATCGAATGTAATCGGGATGGTTGGGGGTTACGCAATCCCAGAAGTTAACCGGTTAATGCATGCCTTTATGGATGGTGCACGCGAGGTCAATCCTGACGTCAAGTTTATGGTCAACTTTATCGACAGTTGGTATGATCCGCCCAAGGCAAAAGAAAGTGCGTTTGCTATGATGGATGCAGGTGCAGACATCATGTATGCTGAACGCTTTGGCGTATCAGATGCAGCAGTAGAACGCGGTGTAAAGGCGATCGGAAATGTGATTGATACGGCTGCCGATTATCCAGATACAATTCTCGCCTCTGCGCTATGGCATATGGAAGCAACAATCGACAAAGCCATTTCCAATGTAGCCGATGGACGTTTTGAAGCCGCTGATTATGGTCAATACAGCTTTATGGCCTATGGTGGTGGATCACTGGTCTTGGACAGCTCCTTGGTTCCAGCCGATGTTGTGGAACTTGTCACGGCTCGAGAAACTGAAATAAATGATGGGCTGTTCCGTGTAAACGTGAACGACGCCCGTCCTGTTTCTGACAATTAATTGAAACCTGCACTGGCCTGCCATCCGGCAGGCCAGTGTTTATAAAAGGTAAAAATTAGGTGGGCAAAGTACTTGCGCTTAAAGGCCTATCCAAACGATTTGGATCTGTGCAAGCTAATGAAGCAATAGACCTTGACCTCAACAAGGGCGAGGTTTTGGCGCTTCTGGGTGAGAACGGGTCTGGTAAGACCACATTGATGAATATGCTCTTTGGGCATTATCTGCCTGACACCGGCAGTATAGATGTCGCAGATAGGCAAGGCTCATTGCAACCACTCACCTTGGGGCATCCTCAAATTTCACTCACAAAAGGGATTGGAATGGTGCACCAGCACTTTACGCTGGCTGAAAACCTTAATGCACTGGACAATATAGTCTTGGGAACCGAACCGCTCATATCTTTTAAAAGAAATACAGGGTCTGCACTGAAAAAATTAGAAAAGATTATGCATGAAACGGGCTTATTTGCGCCCCTAGATGTTTCTGTTGGAAAATTGTCTGTCGGAGAACGACAACGAATAGAAATCTTGAAAGCCCTTTATAGAGATGTGCGCATTCTTGTGCTTGATGAACCAACTGCGGTGCTCACACCGCAAGAGGCCGATGACCTTTTCGACAATATCAACACTATGGCTAAAAGCGGTTTATCAGTTATTTTTATCTCGCATAAACTGCGTGAAGTTCTTTCGTTTTCTCAGCGCATTGTTGTTTTGCGACAGGGTAAAAAAGTTGGTGAATTGGTTACCAATAAGACCAATGAAAGTGAAATCGCCCATCTGATGGTTGGCGGCGGTGTCAAGAGTGCCGAACGTGAAACCTGCACCCCCGGTAAGGCGGTTTTGCAACTGAACCAAGTCAGCATCACTGGCCGGTCTAAACGAGACAGTTTGTTTGACCAATCACTAGAAGCCCGCGCACATGAAATTCTCGGGATCGCGGGCGTTTCTGGCAATGGTCAAGCGGCTCTTGCCAGCTTAATTGCGGGGTTAGAAGTGCCCGAAAATGGATCAATCTTGATAGATAGTAGTGAAATTGAAAAACCAACGCCAAAGAAAATGATAGGGGCCGGCGTCGGCCGCATTCCTGAGGACCGCCATCATGAAGGTATCATTGGAACAATGAATTTGGCTGATAACCTGATTATCGAAAAACTCGATGATCAGGAAATACAAAATTTTGGCATTTTAAAACGAAGCAAAATAAAAACAAACGCGGCCCACCTTTGCGAAAGCTACGACGTGCGCGGTCCTGGCGTTGACGCAGAAGCCAGACTTTTCTCAGGCGGTAACATCCAAAAAATGATCCTTGCTAGGGTCTTTGAACAAAACCCCAAATTAATTTTGGCAAACCAACCTACACGCGGTTTAGACATGGGGGCTAGCGCAGAGGTTCGGCGTAGACTGCTCGACGCTCGAAAAAACGGTGCTGCAATCCTCTTGATTTCTGAAGATCTAGATGAGGTCCTTGCTCTGTCTGACAGAATTCTTGTGATGCATGATGGAAATTTAATTCCAGCAGAAACACGTGACCGCGCTCAAATTGGTTTGCTCATGGCAGGGACAGCAGCGTAATGCGTATAGAACCTCGCTCAAAGGTGTCAAAAACCCTTATCATCTCAGTTCCGATATTATCATCTTTCGCAGCTCTACTGATTGCGGCGATCCCGATCAGTTTTGCAGGAGCGAATATACTGCAAGCCTATCAAGAAATGTTCTTTGGTGTTTTTGGTTCTGTTTTCTCGTTTTCCGAAATGCTGACGCGAGCGACACCTTTAATATTTACCGGCTTAGCGGCGGCTCTCGCCTTTCGAGCGCGTCTTTGGAACATCGGGGCAGAGGGGCAGCTTTATCTAGGCGCTTTGCTTTCGGTGGTCGTCGGAACTGGATATTTTGATCTGCCCCCATTGCTTTTGACACCGGTTATTATCCTATGCGGCGCAATGGCTGGCGCGGTTGGAATGGCGGTTCCGACTTTTTTGAAAGTTCGCTTTGGGGCAGATGAAGTAGTCACAACACTTTTGCTGAACTTCGTGATTTTAATTTTCATTCAAATGATGCTTGAAGGCGCGCTGAAAGATCCAATGGGATTAGGTTGGCCGCAATCCTCTCCAATTGTGGAAGAAGCGATGCTGCCCAAATTATTACCTCGCATGCGGGTGCACTCGGGACTGATTTTGGCCATTGTGTGCGCTGTTGTCGTGCATTTCATGTTGTCTCG
>ERZ1048872.192-NODE-192-length-74629-cov-11.677367_pt1 | contig 74629 bp, 71 predicted proteins | sample MGYA00383100_ERZ1048872 | MGnify/ENA primary metagenome ERZ1048872 (study PRJEB29581, sample SAMEA5548370) | metagenome | biome: marine; feature: coastal; material: water | depth 50 m | study: Short-term variability in the microbial, nano- and picoplankton...
TGATATTTTAAAGTACTCACAGCTCTATCCTTCTATGTTTGGTGGCCAGTTATTATCATCAAGCTCTGACGTCCACTTTAAGAACTCAGCCAGATCATCAATTTCTTGATCGGTTAAGTGGAAGTTAGGCATTTGACGACGACCTGGGATGTTTAATGGTTGCGATTTCATCCAACCGTTGAAGAAAGCTTTAAAACCTGCTTCTCCGCCGCGGCGATCATAAACATTGGCTAATTCTGGTGCAAAATAGGCGCCTTCACCAATTAAGGTGTGACAACCAATACAGTTGTTTTCTTCCCAAAGCTCTTTGCCTCGTTCGACAGCCTCAGTAATATTGTGTCGATTATCCCGTTTGGGCATCTCTTTGGTAGTGTGAAAAGTCAAAGCTAAGAATATTAAAAAGAAGAACACTGCTCCCCCGTAATAAATATTCCTTGCCATGCCTTTAGTAAAGCTCTCGGACATGGTGTTTCCCTTAATGAATTGTTAAAAATTCATGCGTTAGTTAGTGATATTGAGTTTTTGCATTAGTCACTTGTATTAGTAAGCCCCGAAATAATAGCCTAGGTAACAAGGAAAGGGGCTTGATAGAAATCAAGTTTTTTAGGAGTTGTAAAAAAATGTGTCAAAAAGTTAACTATTGTTGCGCCATATCAAAAAACAATAGAATTTTTTAGGCTAAAAACAATATAAACATCTTATAACCCTATCTTTTATAAGGCTTAAAACAATATGAAAATCTTATAACCCTATCTTTTATAAGGCTACATCTATTATAAAACATGTTTACTCTAGCATTCTCAATCAATAGATAAGGATACAATTAATTAAGTTAGCATTGACATAAAGTAATCACAATTAACGCTTATTGTGCTGTTATTTTTCTTAATCAAATCACGGTGAAGTTTCATTAATAACTTTAGACATTAGATAATATTCAAGCTCTTGAGTTAACGCCAAGGTTTTTTCTGCTGCTTGTTCTGATTGTTGAATGCGCAAGCTATAACCAAAATGATTTACACCAAAGGTATACTCAGCTAAGTGTCTTAAATCATCATCAGGCCAAGTTGAGCCATAGCTGCGTAAAATATTGATAAAACAATCATAAAGCTCACCTAAAATAGGTTGTACTGCTTCTTTTAGTAATAGATTTTCCGCGATCGCTTTAGTTAGTTCTATACTTTCTACTCTTCCCCAACCAACTTCAGCTAACCCTTCCCCTATTAACGGCCAAAAACCAACGAGAGGTAAAGAAGGTATAGAGGGTATGAAGAATGGTTGGAGTTTGTTGCTATTATTGAGCTTTATTAATCACAGTCACTTGACCTTTCATACGCGGATGAGGACCACATTCGTAAGGAAAGTTACCGGTTTTATCAAAGCTGCGTTGGTAATTTTCATCAGGGAAAAAATAATCAGGCTCTTCTTTGTCCAATTGTTTAAACCAAACATTATGGTATTGGCGCTTTTCAATATTTTTCCAAATGACTGTATCCCCCTGCTCTATGGTGATTTCAGCAGGAATATATTTTTTCTTATAAATTTCAACAATGTGCTCTTTAGAAAAAGTACCTGTAGATGCAATAATTAACCACAAAAAAGTAAGGATACGCATAGTCACCTCTTGTTAAATTTTGCCTAGCAACACCGTTAAATAGTGTTTCATTTTAATTTAACCCTTTTTGATAAAGCATACTACTTAATCATTAATATTAGTGGAAAACTATGATATCTCAGGCTACGGCAACAAGAACCGTGTAGCTTTAAAAATTATTGCCTGACAGTTGCATTCAAATAATAAATATAAATTAAGGTTGGGATATGGCTTCAATAAAAAAAAGTTCTTGTTACATCAGTAGTATTTAGTGGTGCTATTGTTGCAGCATTGAGCGTTGCGTATTCACAGCTAGATTTAGATGCTAAGCCCCGAACTCTTCCAGCATACAAACTTACCCAATGGCACCCGACAGGCATTCCAAATGCTGCTGTTTTAAATCCTCTAATACCTGATAGAAATGCTGCTCAGTGGAGTGCCTATATAGAAGAGGCAAAAGCAGAGTTTAGTGATGCTGAGCTGTATTTTGGTAGCCACCACTAGCCCATTTGGGGAAATGATGATATTCAAACATTCTTGCAAACTCAAAGTGATACGTAGAAGTACATTCACGACCAAACAGTTCGTCTATTGAATTCAGGCTATACACCCTCTGAAATAGCAGAGTTAATTGAGTTGCCGCCATCACTGAGTAAAAGTTTTTCTAATCGGGGCTATTACGGCTCATTGAAACATAATGTTAAAGCCGTTTATCAATTTTACATGGGTTGGTTTACCTCAAACCCAGCAACTTTAGATCCCTTACCAGAGGAAGAAACAGCACAGCGTTACATTGAAATGATGGGAGGAGTTGATAATGTCGTTGCCAAGGCACAAGTACTTTTCGACAATGTTGATGAATCAAGCACTAAAGATGTTGTAAAAGAATACCGCTGGCTAGCACAGTTATTAAATCAAGCGGTATTTTCATTGCCAGACAATAATCAAGCAAAAGCATTATTAGCTAAAACCTATGCTCAACTGGGTTATGTTGCAGAATCAGCACCTTGGAGAGATTTCTACTTATCTGGTGCTTATGAATTACGTAACGGTAAGTCTGCACAAGCCCAACAACTAAGTGATCTCAGACAAGTGTTATTAGCAATGTCTGTAGATAAGTTTTTTACTAAATTATCGGTTAGTTTAAATGCCGAGAAAGTACAAGATAAAGATTTAGATGTTGCCATCAATTTCACGGATATCAATGAGAGCTACTTATTAACACTTCATAACTCCATTTTAAGGCATAACACACTACAGGAAAAGAATTAAAGGCAGGCAGATGTAACAGTGAATATTACCCATACAATGTTTATCGACTTAATAACAGGTGAAGCTGGTTTAAAAGAAACCTTATTTGGTGATGAATTATCGGTTGATGGCAGTAAATTGGATTTAATTAGCTTTTTTAAATCCTTTGATAAAGTTGATGGCAGTTATAATATTGTAACGCCTTAAAAATACCCGTAATAACAGTAGCCGTAACAAATGAAGGCTCTTTGTTACGATGCTTTAGCCTTATTTTTCACTTCATAAGCTTGTATAAGCGATAGCATTATTACTTTCATCGTTTGATAAGCTTTATCAGGTGATAGGTTGTGGTTTTTTCTATACTGTATCCAAGAATCATTACTTAACGAAATTTCTAAACCATTAAATAACTCAGGCTCTTCTTCTTGGCTAAATGGCAAGACACTCTCAATAATTTCATGTTCTATGTCTAACCAACGACGATTAAACTCAGTTAAATGAATAGAGTGCTGGCGAAGGTATCTTGCAGCAATGCTTTAGGGCATTAATCTTTCATAAATTTCAGCTTCTCTCTCGAGTATTTCTTCCAATTGCTCTTGCCAAACTGAGGAAACCCAAGGCTTTGCAACTTCAGGTCCAAAAGTTTTTTGAACTTCAGTCGCTACTTCCCGATAAAGCAATTCCATTTCATTAAATAGTCTAAATACCGTGCGTAAACCAACCTTAGCTTCTTTAGCAACATATTCAGCGCTCAGACTAATATTTCCCTGACGAATTAAACTTAAAAATGTACTAACAATTTTGTGGCGACTATCTTTAGTACGCATCACTCTACCGTCATCAGATTTAAGATGTGTAGATATTTTATTAGCTATTTCTTCGGTTGGCACTTAATAAGCTCTTTATTTAAATTATTAATCTAAATTAATGATAATCAATGGGTTATTATGAAAAATATAGTGAAAAAAAATAGTTTTTTGTCCTGATATCTGATCAGAATTCACCTTAAATATAAGAGCATTAACCGACAAGTAATACGCTATTTCATTATAAATATATTACCAAATATGAATACTTGTGTAGGACAACCTCTGCTCTTGATTCAAACTAATTATTTAACCTCTTTAATATCTATTTCTTCACCTTTATATTTACTGGCAGGTCTATCAACTTCAACGGCATAATCACCACTAACCCATTTTAACAAGCCACCATCAGGATTATTTTTTTGTACTTCATTGCAGGCAGAAACACATTGCACACACTGAGTACAGGTGAATTTTGCTCGCTTCATATTTCGCGTAGGCAAACGCATAGGGCAAGCTTGGTCGCAAGGCTTATACTTATTATAGGACTCACATGACCGACAGGCTTTCGCCCGTGCTCTATCAAATTTAATCACCATGGCTTTATTATTCGCCATCCAAATCAAACTTTGAAACAAACCTAAGGCGCAGCCATATTTACAGAACACATGACGAGCAAAAAGGAAATCCGCGGTAAAAATCAGGGTGGCAACGCTAATAAAAATACTCGAGCCAAAACCTAAATCAAAATTAGCCAAACCAGCTAATAACATTTTTGGATCAAGTAAATAACTGAGTAAACCTACTGACCAGACAAAAGCCATACTTACTGCAGCAATAAACACAATAAACTTAGGCAATACACCTTTACTTTGTTTACTGGCTTTTTCCCAAATGGTGACGCGGTTAAGCTGTTTCAACATAAGATCATTGATCACTTCTACGACAGAAAAATGTGGACATAACCAGCCACAATAAATACGGCCGAACTTCCAAATTAAAAAACTGGTAACTGCAACAAACGCCATTCCAGGGAGCAAGACGCGGGAAAATATTTTAATCGCGGCATCAACACTATCACCACCATGTAAAATTGAATCTATACTAATAGTCCACGCTTGGCCAAAAATGATGAAGTGACCTAAATCGAGATCAAAGCGAAAGATATTTAATAATGGAGCGAAGAGAAACAAAGCAAAAAAAGCAACTTTTGCAGTAATTCTGGCTTGTTGTAAAGTTAGAATAGTTGCCATAAATGTCAAAATAAGAAATAAAAACTATACTAGATTATAAGGTATTTTTATAAAAAGGTTTTATTCTAGATCAGCCTCCATATGATTAAGTTGTGTTATCATTACCCAATTATAAAATTCACTTTTGAGAAAAATTTTGGATAAATCACAATATTTTTACCGCACGGTAGTATTTACTCGCAAAGCTGGCATTGTTGCTTTAGCTGATATTAATAATCCGCAGGAAAGTACCAAGTTAGAAGAATGGTTTGGTGTGGTAATCTCACTTGCTGACGGCAAGCATACCCTACAAGAGCTAACTGATTTTATGGCAAAGCAGTATCAACAAAAACCAGAGCGTTTAGACGATACGCTTGAATCTGTTATAGAACGCTTATTAGAAGGTAATATGTTGAAATTAAGCGATAAAGCCGTAGAGCTACCTTATTATTTAGCCGCGCCTATTGAGCAATTAGATATTGAAAAGGCGCAAAAGCTAATAAAAGAAGATGGTTATACTGTCCATTAATAGCAAGTAAATAAATAAGTATAGCCCTTTAAAAGAGACGACACGAGTACTTTACTGATGACCGAAAATAAAGCCCTAGCGCTTGCACCACTAATCACGCCCTTTGCCTTTACTTTTTGCGCTTACATGTTGGATGTGCCTGGCTTTAATATGGATAAGGGCCTATTAGACTTTATTGGATTATTCTTAGGTTTAACGTTAGCTGCGATTCCCGTTGCTTATATTTATATGTTTTTTATTGGTGGCAAGTTTTGGGGAATGCTCAAAAGGAGAAAGATTGTTAATTTCTTCACCATAACCTTTGGCTCTATTTTTGTTGCCGATATTCCAATGCTACTTATTTGGCCAGTTACACAAGGGAACGACTTCTATTTAACGCTACAATTATTTTCCTTTGTTGGTTTAATGGTAGGTCTTAATTGCTGGTTTTTACTGAACTTAGACAAATTTAGAGCAAAATTTAAGAAGTAACAAACCTCTTTTTCATCACTAATAGTGGCATGCTTACCTATGAGTAAACTTAGCCTTGAGTAAATAGCGCCACTACTAGCACTAACATTAAAATCCAAAAGCCTGAAAGCAGCTGCCAAAATAGCACTTGAGATTTATTCTTGGTCACTTTCGGATCGTCTAACAAGTAAGTGGGATTAGGCTTCTTTAAATCATTGATAAATTCAGGAATATTAGTGTAGCGCCGCTCAAGATCGAAACTGACACCGCGCTCTAAAGTGCGATCAAACCACATAGGTATAATAGGGTTAGCCTCGGAGGCTGAAATATAACGAAGTCTGTCATATTCAAAAGCCGTCTGGCATTCTTCTATTTTATCGCCATAGGGTAGTTTTCCTGTAAAGATTTCATAAGTGATAGTCGCTAAGGCGTATAAATCCCCTTGGATCCCGGTGTTCTTACCTAGTAAATATTTAGGATCGGAATAAGTAGCCGTTCCTAAAACGCCTTCATGTTCAAGCGGAATAAAAACTTCAGCAAGACCGGCAACAAATACAGAGCCAAAATCGACCACTTTAACTTGGTTGTTGTCACTAACAAGTATATTTCCTGGTTTTAAATCTTGATGGATAGTTTCCATTTTATGAAATGCGGCTAAGCCTTTAGCTATTTGCTCAACAAGATTAAAAGCAAGTTTTGGCTTAGGGAAATGGTTTTGCTCCATCCACTTCTCCAATGAAACACCATGCACATATTCCATCAAATAATATAAACAAGTACGAGGCCGTTGTTGATGGATAATTTTAACCACATGGTCACTATGAATACGTTTACCAATCCATTCTTCCTGAATAAATCGATCAATGTAACCCGTATCCTCTTCAAAATTTATCGATGGTGTTTTCATTGCCATCTGCTCACCCGTTTCAGTATCTTCTACTAAATAGAGCTGACTACGGCTACTGGCAAATAGCTCCTTAAGCACTTTGTAACCGTCAAGTTTTACACCTTCATCAAGCGGTGGCGGAAAGGGTAAACGGGTTAATTTTGAATTGTAATCATCTAAACTTTCATTGGGTAATGATGCTACTTGGCACAATGAGCCACTAATATTATCATCACTGCCACTATCAAAAGCTATATTGACTAATGCTTCAATACGCGCTTGGCATGAGCTTTTAGCAGACATTAATTCAATAATTTTCTCTTCTGATAAAAAGTCATGGATACCATCTGAGGTAACCAATAAAATATCATCAGCTTCCAGCGTAAACTGGCTGTAATCAATTTGAATAGAATTATCCATGCCCATAGCACGGGCAAGAAAACTACGACCAGAACCAATACTGGCAACATGATCTCGGGTAAGTTGCTTTAATTCACCCGCGCGTAATAAATATGCTCGACTATCGCCAGCATGAAAAAAATGCGCGATACGAGATTTTAAGACTAAGGCGGTAAATGTCGTTAAATAACCTTTTTCTTCACTAGCAAATTCATGGCTGCGTTTGAATAGTGTAAGGTTAATACTAGAGAGAATTTTTTGTCCGGCATGCTTTACCGACCAAGTATCTGGTGTTTGATAGTAGTCACTTAAAAATCGCTTTATAGCCGTATTACTGGCCTCTTTACCAGCTTCAGCGCTACTAACACCATCTGCAACCGCTAACACAATACCTTTACCTTCAAGCACTGGTAGCTCTTCAGGTACTAAAAAACCAACCGCATCCTCGTTATTATCTTTTAAGCCTTGAACTGAGTGGCTGGCGATATCAACTTGTAATTGGTTGGTTTTTGACATATTTTCTTCTTATTGTTTGCTAATTATTCTAAATAGTTCTCTACATTCAAGTAACCATTTAGCTTTAAGCTGTATCGTTCAATTTAAAGGAAAAAGCACGGAGTTGACGGTAGTCAATGAGTACTTTTAACACCTAAATTGGGCGATACAGCAACAAGATGAATAGTTACAACTAATTAACGTCAATTAGCTCGACTGTCCCATCAGCATTCACTTCTGCCATATGACCTTTAGGTTCGTTTAAGAACATAGTAGCAAAGAAGATAACACCAGCAGAAGCAGCAATAACCATAAAGAAGGTTGAGTAATCAACAAACGATAATACCGTTAAGTAAGTTACCGCACCAACGTTACCGTAAGCACCCGCCATACCAGCAATTTGACCTGTCATACGACGTTTAACTAACGGTACGATTGCAAATACTGCACCTTCACCCGCTTGTACGAAGAAAGAACAACACATAGTGGCAAGTACTGCTAGTGGTATCATCCAAGTACCATCCACTTGGCCAAGCACCATATAACCAATAGCTAACCCACCCACTAAAATCATTAATGATTTACGACGACCAAATTTATCACTAAACCAACCACCTGTAGGACGAGCAACTAAGTTCATAAAGGCAAAACCAGAAGCTAACATACCCGCTTGAACTGCGCTTAAGCCTTCAAAAGTCTCTAAGAAGAATAACGGTAACATTGACACTACAGCTAGCTCAGAACCAAAGGTTACAAAGTAAGATACATCTAAAATGGCGACTTGTTTAAAGTCATATTTTTCAATGTCAGCAACACCGTGAGTTAAGTTTTCTTTATTTACACGCCAAATAGAGTGCACTTGTACGGCAAACAATACAACTAGACCAACCCACATAATGTACATGATTTCAGTAGTAAGTAATTTAACGCCTGCAGGTGATAGTTTCCATGCTAATACCCCAAGGGCAATATACATAGGAATATTCATAAACAAGTAGAAATAGAAATCTTTCCAACTTGTAACTTCTAAACCACCTGATTTTTTAGGTTTAAAGTAGGTTGACCCCTTAGGTGTGTTACGCGCTACAATGTAAAAGAAAATACCGTAAAGACCAGCGATAACACCAGTTAAACCGATAGCATAGCGCCAGCCATCATCGCCACCAAACATCAAAGCAATAGTAGGTAAGGTCATTGCACCAGCAGCTGAACCAAAGTTACCCCAACCGCCATAAATACCTTCAGCAATACCAACTTGTTTTGCTGGGAACCATTCACCAACTAAACGAATACCGATAACAAAACCAGCACCAATAAAGCCAAGTAAAAACCTGAACAAGGCTAACTGTTCAAAAGTATCTGCCATGGCAAAACCAACACAGACAAAAGAGCCAATAATCAACAAACCGGAAAAAATATTTCGCGGGCCAAATTTATCAACTAATATTCCGACAACAATACGTGCGGGTATCGTTAATGCTACGTTCAATATTAAGAGTGCTTTAACTTGTGCGGTTGATAAATCAAATGCTTCCTTAATAAAGACCAATAAAGGTGCGTGACTGAACCAAACTACAAATGTTAAGAAAAACGCGAACCACGTAACGTGTAGCGTTTTTATTTTAGGATCTGAAAAATTTAGCAGATTCATTTTACCTTCGTGTGACATTGTACTACTCCTGCGCTTACTCTTAAAAAGTAATGGTGCGCTCACTTGCGTTAAATTTAAAAACTTTTATGAAAAATATGGTGCTATTCTGCGCCTTTGCCGTTTTCTCTTTATTGACATAAGTCAACAAAGTTAATTTATTAAATTTCGTCCTTACTAAAAACAAGGATTTTTTTGATCAAATTTGTTTTAATCTGTACAAAATTAAAGAAAAGCTGTAAAACACTCAAGTCAATAACAAGTAAAGATAACTTATGGAAATTCAACAAAAACATTCATATAGAGCATTAACGCTATCGACATTAGCTTTTGCTGCTTGTTTCTCTGTCTGGACTTTATATTCAATATTAGGCATAGAGTTAAAGTCTAGCTTAAATTTAACGGCAACTGAATTTGGTTTATTACTCGCCGCACCTATTTTTACGGGTGCTATTTTTCGTGTGCCAACTGGCTTTTTAGCTGAAAAAGTTTCTTGTCGGAATTTATTCTTCTGGCAAATGTTACTAGCCGTACCACCGTTATTCTATTTACCTTATGTTGAAACTTTTACTGAATATATTTTGTTAGGTTTTATTCTCGGCTTAAGTGGCGTTTCATTCACCATAGGTATTCGTTATGTCACTGATTGGTTTGACACCAAAAGGCAAGGCTTTGCCCTAGGTGTTTTCGGTGCAGGTAATGCTGGTGCAGCCATCACTTTAGTTTTAGTACCTTTTATTGTCGATGCCTATGGTTGGCAAGATATAGGTCCAATCTATGGCGTTGGTATGCTGGCTATGGCGATAATTTTTAGACTATTTGCCCCAGAAATTAGCCAGTATTACCAAGAAAAGAAAAACCACGACCTTGCCTTTCATCTTGCGCCATTAAAAGATGTGCAAGTTTGGCGTTTTGGCTTGTATTACTATTTTGTTTTTGGCTCTTTTTTAGCATTGCTCTTGTGGTTACCTCAGTATTATATGGAAGCTTACAAACTATCACTGACACAAGCGTTAGCCCTAACACTCTTATTTGTCACTAGTTCAAGTATGGTGCGTGCTGTAGGCGGCTGGTTTGCCGATAAATTTGGTGCACGCGCAGTCAATTGGAGTGCTTTTTGGATTTGTATGGTGTGCCTATTCTTTTTAAGCTACCCGCCCACCACTATGATTATTCATGGCGTCACCAAAGATGTAAAAGTGTCATTTGAAGTCAATGTTTGGCTATTTACTTTTTTAATCTTTATTATTGGTATTGCTCAAGGTGTCGGCCGAGCAAGCGTTTATAAAATCATTTATGATTACTATCCAAATCATATGGGTAGCATTGGCGGAGTGATCGCTGCCGTAGGGGCTTTGGGTGGTTGTACTTTACCGGTAATGTTTGGTTTAGCGGTTGATATGATTGGTGTTTACAGTGCTTGTTTTATGCTGTTATACGGCGTATTAGCGTTATGTATGATGGCAATGTATTTAGCAGTGCAAGCTGAGCGTCAACAAAAATCATTAAAAGAAGCGATAGAGAATAACTTTTTGGATCAAGATTAATCTTGAAAATAATCTGTTAAAGAAAATCCTATGCCAATGGTTTGCTTAGAGTGATTGTAATCTATCATGCTTTCACTATAACCATTGGTATATTGAATATAACCTTTTAGTCGTTCAATGATAGGGAAAGTCAGCCCTAATTCTATTGCGCCACGATGCTCTTTAAAGTTTTCACGACCTTTAAAAAGCACATCATAATCTTGCCATTTGTACACCATTGAAAGCTCAAAGTGTCCCATATAATCTACTAAATCAGGGTTATCATCCCCTGGCTCTGTTGCTGAAGCTATTTTATCTCCTTGAGGGATCCTCCACCAAGGCTTAAAGGAGATGGCGTAATCATCTTTAGCAAATATAAAATTAGCATAAATCCTATTCCAACCTCTAGATAAAGGAAAGGTGCGCCCATTTGACTGATGTTCAAAGCCAACTAGTAGTGCCGTATTACTACCAGCGGGTTTCCAATTTAGCGGCGTATAATAAAAAAACTCGGGCTGATAATTGGTTTCCCTAAAAGGGCGTGAGATTTTTTGTGAATAAATTTGCCACCAAGACTGTAAAGTAAAAGCAAAAGCAATACCGTCTCCTTCAATAAATAAGTCTGAGGTCAGCAAAGGTACTCTAAAACTAAGTTGGTATTTAATTTCAATATCTTGAAGGTTATCAGCCCAGCCATCTGCTAAAGCGTAGGCATCTCTATTAACATTATCACTATAGCTAATCGGCAAAATATAGTTCATTCTATGGGGCGACATAGCATAGGGGGCCATTGCGTAGGGTTCAAAGGCGAAGTTTTTTACCTTTGCTTTTTGCTCAAAAAAAGACTTTATTTTATTTTGTGGTATCTCTTTAGCAACCAATAAATGCTCAGTACAGGCCTGCCTTAACTCTTTAACTGTTGTTGTCGGGGCAGCTGTTTTGATCGTTTCCAACAAGCATGCTTGAAGCTCATTCTCTAAAGCTTGCGCATTTATTGATATCAAACCTAAAGACAAAAGAAATAAGATATTTTTTTTCATAAGATCCTTTACATCAAAAAATAACTAAACAAAGATAAGTTTACTAATGCTAATAACTTACTTTGTGTTCCACCGCCCACATGGCAGCTTCTACTCGACTTTTTAACCCTAATTTTTTAAATAAATTTTTATTGTGTACTTTTACAGTAGCTTCGGTAATACCTAACTTACGAGCAATTTCTTTGTTGCTTTTCCCACTTGAAATTAACTTAAGATTTTCAACTTCCCGTTGCGTTAAACTATCGATAGTATTAACTTTATTGTGTGGCCTAAGTGATTTAGCAAGGATTTGCGTTAAGGGTTCACTAATAACAAACTCACCAGCAATGGCATGATTTATTTTTTCAATCAACTCTTCTGGCTCACTGTCTTTTAACAAATAACCATCCGCATTAAATTTTAGTGCCTGTAATACATCCGTTTCATTATCAGAAACACTAAAAATAACTACTTTTGAACTGACATTCGCCCGTTTTAGTGCACTTAACGTTTCAATGCCACTTAACCCCTTCATATTGAGATCAAGTAATATCAAATCGGGGGCATACTCAATAGCAAAAGTGATTGCTTCATCCCCTGAGCTCACTTCTCCAATTATATTAAGGTTATCTTCTAGTGATATAAGCTGAGCAACGCCTTTACGTAACATGGGGTGATCATCAACTAATAAAACATTCGCTTTGTTCATAGGTTTCTTCTTTCTTTTATAATTTATAAAGTGGTAGGTGAGGCTTTAGCCTTACAAGCAAAGCGCAAAAAGGATTTAACCTTAGCCATTGTAAGCATAAATGCTCACCTACATTAATGAGATAATTAAACAACAAATACTCAGCTAGATTAATGGTTAAACTCAAAACGAACCAGAGTACCTTGCTCACCCCTTGCTTCTACATAAAGTGAAGTATTTAATGATTTAGCTCGTTCTTGCATTATACCTATACCCAAATGTCCCTGCTCACTGAGACTATCAGGCAAGCCTGTGCCATTATCCCAAATTTTCACTTTTACTTTACTTTCTTCAAGCACGATTGAGACACCTGCTTTAGTCGCGCCCGCATGACGATGTATATTAGATAAGGCTTCACGCACTATTTGCAATAAATGGACTTCTTGATTGGCACTCAAATAATTCTGCGGAAGCTGATAGTTAAATTCTATACCATATTGGCATTTAGCACTAAATTCGGTAATGGTACTTTGCAGTGAGTTTTTAATCGCTGGATCATCAAGTTTCAATCTGAACGTAGTGAGTAGTTCTCTAAGCTGTAAATAAGCACTGTTTAACCCCTCTTTGATATCTTCTATGGTTTCTTCTACTTGCGCTTGCGGGACATTTTTTTGCATTTTACGGGTTAGCAAACTCATTTGTACCTTTAAATAAGACAGCGATTGAGCTAAAGAGTCATGAAGTTCTCGGGCAATAACAGCACGCTCTTCAACAATAACTAAGCGATTTTCACTGGTACGCTTTTGATCAAGCTCGATAGCCGTAGCGATAATATCCGCCATAGCTTGCAATATTTGCTGCTGCCAATCATGCACTTTTTTACCTTTAGGTATTTCCCAAATGAGATAACCAAATAGGCGGTTCTGCTTTTCTAGCGGAAACTTATGATAGTTAAAACAAATATTATCAACTGTGTTGTTAACATAAATATCAATGATTAAGTTATTTTGCTTACTGTCATTAACTTCTATTTTTATTTTACCAAAGCCCAGCACCTGCAGTAGTTCATCGATAATTTGATGATCTATTTGATAGCTAGCACTGTCTTGCTCTGACAAAGTATAGCCGGCTAAGTTTCTAGCCGCTCGATACAAAATATCTAATGACTGATTGGTGCGACTTAATTGCTGAGTTTTATTATCAACGCGCTGTTCAAATTCCTGATAAGTGAGTTTTAGCTCATCAGACATTTGATTAATAGTATGGGCTAACACCCCTAATTCATCATTTTTATTGTAACTGGCTTTAACGTCAAAATTACCTTTACCAGCCTGCTCTGCAACGTTAACTAACTGCTTTAAAGGCACTATTAAAGTTCGGTTTAACTTAAATAAAACAAAACTAGCAACAGCAATAACCAAAAATAAAGTAAGACCTTGAATTAAACGTAAAAAACTTAACTTCTTTTCTGACTCAAGCTGTAATAAACCAACTAGCTCATCTAGTTTATTAACAAAACTGTCATAAGATTGTACTAACTCAATTAATTGTTTGGCGGTTAATTGCTTAGCCGATATACTCTGACTATTAACTTGCTGCCATAAATCTAAAATGCTTCGATATTGCTTACCAACAGCGGTATTTTTCTCGTCCGTAAGCTGCTTACCATGAAACAAATTGCTTAAACGCAAATTAAAAGTATGAATTTCATTTTTAACCTTTTTTTTACTTAGGCTTTGGTCAATAAGGTACGCTCTAGAAATTCGAACCGCTTGCATTCTTAGCGCCCCAGCTTTATTAATTTGCGCTGCATCCCCATTTAGACTTTCAGTAACCAGCATGGATGAAATCATACTGACTAAGCCTAAGGTGATGATTACTGCCATGACCTGCCCTACTCGAGCAATCAGTGATGAGCTAGATTCAGACCAATCAATTAAACTAGAGGTTGTTTTCATTTTTCCAGGCAACCTTACGAGTATGTTTTAAGTGGTTGGCGTTAGCATACTGAAATTCATTCAAAAACACCAAAAAATTTATCACTACCACCAAATAGTTAACCAAAAAAAACAGAGTATACGAAATAGCCACAAACCATTTAAACACAATAAAAACATAAAGATAACCAACCAGTATTTTACCACTTTAGTGGTAGTAAGCATCTAACTCATCAACCTAAGGCTATAGCCCCTTGATCCAGATCAACAATTGTTAGTCAGGCCATTGCTATTTTAACGTCGACAAAAGATTTGAAACGCAAGAAAACAATTTATCAACCTATAACTTAAACAAGTAAACAACAATTGGAGTAGACAATGTCTGACATTCAAAAATGGGACGTAGAAGACGCCCAGTTTTGGGAAAGTACAGGTAAAAAGGTCGCTAATCGTAACCTTTGGATCTCAATCCCAAGCCTTTTATGTGGTTTCGCAGTATGGCTATACTGGGGTATCATTACAATTCAAATGCTTAATTTAGGTTTCCCTATTCCTAAAGCAGATCTTTTTACCTTAGGTGCTGTTGCAGGTTTAACCGGTGCAACCTTGCGTATTCCCAGTAGTTTCTTTATCAGGCTTTGTGGAGGTCGCAATACTTTAGTATTTACTACCGCATTATTGATGTTGCCCGCCATAGGTACAGGTATTGCCTTACAAGACATTAACACTCCTCTATGGGTGTTTATGGCTTTAGCATTATTGTCAGGTATTGGTGGTGGTAACTTTGCATCATCAATGTCAAATATCTCATTTTTCTTTCCGAAAAAACAACAAGGTTTAGCGCTAGGTTTAAATGCTGGTTTAGGTAACTTTGGTGTTACTACTATGCAAATTCTTGTGCCATTAATGATGACCTTCGGTTTTTTTGGTGGTGAGCCAATGGAGCTTGTCAATACATCAGGTACATTAATTGGTAAAATTCCAAAAGGCTCTGAAGCCTGGATCCATAATGCTGGGTATGTTTGGTTACTATTCTTGATTCCACTAGCTATTGTTGGTTGGATTGGCATGAATAACATTAAAGCTCCTCATGTGACACCTGATTTACCAAACCCAGTAGGGTCATTTTCAATTATAACCGGTATGTTTTTAATTGGTTTTGGTACAGCTATATTCGGCTTATGGCTAATGTTGCCTGAAAAAGTAGGTGGCAGTGGTTTTGGCATCAGTAAGTGGATTGTTTTACCAATAGTCATTGCTTTAACCGTTTATCTATTAAAATTAATTCCAGGCCAAGTTAAAGATAGCTTGTCACGTCAATACAAAATTTTCGGCAATACGCATACTTGGGTAATGAGTGTTATCTACACCATGACTTTCGGTTCATTCATTGGCTTTGCTGCGGCCTTTGGCTTGTCGATTAAAGTTATCTTTGGTTACCAGCATGTATTAGTTGATGGCGTAATGAATCACGATATCGTGAACTCTGCTGGACCAAGTGCTCTAATGTATGCATGGATGGGCCCTTTCATTGGTGCATTGATTCGTCCTGTAGGCGGTTGGATTGCCGATAAAATGGGTGGCGCTAAAGTAACACAAATTTGTGCTGTTATTATGGTTGCCAGCGCTATCGGGGTTGCTCACTACATGAAGCTAGCTTACGCATCAGCTACGCCACAAGATTACTTTGTTGAATTCTTAGTATTATTCTTAATCTTATTTGCTGCGACTGGTATTGGTAATGGTTCAACGTTCCGTACAATTTCAATGGTATTTGATAAAGAGCAAGCAGGTCCGGTATTAGGTTGGACTTCAGCAGTAGCAGCATACGGTGCGTTCATTATTCCTAAAGTATTAGGTGAGCAAATTAAGTTAACTACACCTGAAAATGCACTTTATGGTTTCGCAGTATTTTACGGTGTTTGTATCGTAGTTAACTGGTGGTATTACTTAAGATCAGGTGCTGAACATCAAAATCCATAAATAATTTATGGTTATTTATTGAGAGTTGATCCAGATCAGCTCTCTTTTGCATTTACCGTCTATACTTGACGGCACATTAAAAACGTATAAACGTCACAAATTTACTAACCGGTGATAATTGACTAAGGCCTAGAACGTCTTTATCGGTTTAAATATCACTTCAACGGAGAAAAAAGATGAGTAACTTTCTTGATCGTCTACAATTTCTTAAAAAGAAAACGGGCGAGTTCAGCGACGGACATGGTGATACCACCAATGAAAGTCGTGAATGGGAAAACAGCTATCGTCAACGCTGGCAACACGACAAAATCGTACGTTCTACCCATGGGGTAAACTGTACCGGTTCTTGTTCTTGGAAAATTTACGTAAAAAATGGTTTGGTGACTTGGGAAACTCAGCAAACTGACTACCCACGTACACGTCCAGACTTACCTAACCATGAACCGCGCGGCTGTCCTCGTGGTGCAAGTTATTCATGGTACTTATACAGTGCTAACCGTTTAAAATATCCTAAAGTGCGTAAGCCATTATTAAAATTATGGCGTGCGGCTCGTGCCACCATGGATCCAGTTGATGCGTGGGGCTCAATTGTTTCTGATGAAGCGAAAACTAAACAGTATAAAGCTAAACGTGGTTTAGGTGGTTTCGTACGTTCTTCTTGGGAAGAAGTAAACGAAATTATTGCCGCGGCAAACGTATATACCACTAAAACTTTTGGTCCTGACCGTGTTATTGGTTTCTCACCAATTCCTGCTATGTCAATGGTTTCTTATGCGGCAGGTGCGCGTTACTTGTCACTAATCGGTGGTGTTTGTTTAAGCTTCTATGATTGGTACTGTGATTTACCACCAGCATCTCCAATGGTTTGGGGTGAACAAACTGATGTTCCTGAATCTGCTGATTGGTATAACTCAAACTACATCATTGCTTGGGGTTCTAACATTCCTCAAACTCGTACGCCTGATGCGCATTTCTTCACAGAAGTTCGTTATAAAGGTGCTAAAACTGTTTCAATCACACCAGATTACGCAGAAGTTTCAAAACTTACTGATGAATGGTTAAACCCTAAACAGGGTACTGATGCAGCGTTAGGCATGGCTTTTGGTCATGTTATTTTAAAAGAGTTCCATTTAGAAAAACCAAGTGAATACTTCACTAGTTATGTTCGTCAATATACCGATTTCCCTATGTTAGTGGTATTAGAAAAACATGACGATAACTCATTCGCAACTACACGTTTCTTGCGTGCTAGTGATTTAGCGGGTGATTTAGGTCAAGAAAACAACCCTGAATGGAAGACGATTGCTTTTGATGAAAATGCAAATGAATTAGTTTCTCCACAAGGCTCTATCGGTTACCGTTGGGGCGAAAAAGGCAAGTGGAACATTGAAGAGCGTGAAGGTAATGCTGGCGCTGAAACTAAACTTCAATTGTCTCAAATTGGTGGCGATGTATCACCAGTTGCTTTCCCTCACTTTGCTGCTAATAACACCAATAGTGCGTGGACAGGTTGTGACCAAGAAGAGATTCAAGTTCGTAACGTGCCAAGTAAAACTATTACTGGCGCAGACGGTAAAGAATACTTAGTTGCTACTGTTTACGATTTAATGATGGCTAACTACGGTATTGACCGTGGCTTAGGTGGCGGCAACGTTGCTTCTAGTTACGACCAAGACATTCCTGGTACACCAGCATGGCAAGAAAAAATTACTGGACTTGATCGTTCTAAAGTAATTAAAGTTGCCCGTGAATTTGCTGATACCGCTGACAAGACTCATGGTAAAGCTATGATCATCGTTGGTGCAGCAATGAACCATTGGTACCACATGGATATGAACTATCGTGGCCTGATCAATATGGTTATGATGTGTGGTTGTGTTGGTCAATCAGGTGGCGGTTGGTCACATTATGTTGGTCAAGAAAAACTACGTCCACAAACAGGTTGGCAGCCACTAGCATTTGGTTTGGATTGGTCTCGTCCACCACGTCAAATGAATGGTACTTCTTTCTTCTACAACCATTCTTCGCAATGGCGTCATGAAAAAGTAAGTATGCATGAAGTATTGTCTCCTCTTGCTAACAAAGACGACTTTGACGAGCATCAGCTTGATTACAACATCCGTGCAGAGCGCATGGGTTGGTTACCTTCAGCACCACAAATTAACATGAACCCGCTTCAGTTAACTAAAGATGCAAAAGCTGCAGGCATGGAGCCGAAAGATTTTGCTGTACAACAGCTTAAATCAGGTGATGTTAAGTTTGCTTGTGAGGCTCCAGATGCTCCAGAAAACTTCCCACGTAACATGTTTATCTGGCGTTCAAACTTACTTGGCTCTTCAGGTAAAGGACACGAATACATGCTTAAGTACCTATTAGGTGCTGAAAGACAAAGTGTATTACACGAAGATAATGGCGTTATTGGCGGCATAAAACCAAAAGAAGCTGAATGGGTTGATCAAGGTGCTACAGGTAAATTAGACCTAGTAACAACATTAGATTTCCGTATGTCTTCTACGTGTATGTACTCAGATATTATCTTACCAACAGCTTGTTGGTATGAAAAAGATGATTTAAACACCTCTGATATGCATCCATTTATTCACCCATTATCAACAGCGGTTGATCCTGCGTGGGAAGCGAAATCAGATTGGGAAATCTACAAAGGTATCGCGAAGAAATTCTCTGAAGTTTGTGTTGGTCACTTAGGCGAAGAAACAGATTTTGTTACTATCCCTATGTTACATGATACTGAAGGTGAATTAGCACAGCCATTTGATGTTCAAGATTGGAAAAAAGGCGAGTGTGATTTAATTCCAGGTGAAACAGCGCCAAACATGGTGGTTGTTGAACGTGATTACCCGAACACTTATAAGAAGTTTACTTCTTTAGGTCCACTACTTGATAAGTTAGGTAATGGCGGTAAAGGTATTAACTGGAACACTGATGACGAAATTATGTTATTAGGTGAGTTAAACCACAAAAATACCGATGAAGGTATCAGTGAAGGTCGTCCAATTATTGAATCAGCGATTGATGCTGCTGAAACTATTCTTACTTTTGCTCCTGAAACTAACGGCCAAGTTGCTGTTAAAGCCTGGGCTGCATTAAGCGAGTTTACTGGTCGCGACCATACTCATTTAGCCTTACCTAAGCAAGAAGAGAAAATTCGTTTCCGTGATATTCAAGCACAGCCACGTAAGATTATTTCTTCTCCAACATGGTCTGGTCTAGAAGATGAGCATGTTAGTTACACCGCTGGTTACACTAACGTTCATGAGCTTGTGCCATGGAGAACACTAACAGGTCGTCAGCAGTTCTATCAAGATCATAAGTGGATGCAAGCGTTTGGTGAGCAATTAATGTCTTACCGTCCACCTGTTGATACGAAAACAACTGAGCTTGTTAAGAACACTAAGCCAAACGGCAATAAAGAAATCGTATTGAACTGGATCACGCCACATCAAAAATGGGGTATTCACAGTACTTATTCTGACAACCTAATCATGTTAACACTATCTCGCGGTGGTCCAATTATTTGGATGAGTGAAGATGATGCCACGGATGCTGGTATTGAAGATAACGACTGGGTTGAAGTATTTAACGCTAATGGTGCAATTGCCTGTCGTGTTGTTGTTTCTCAACGTGTTATGCCTGGCATGACCATGATGTATCACGCACAAGAACGTATCGTTAACGTTCCGGGCTCAGAAATGACGGGTACTCGTGGTGGTCACCATAACTCAGTTACACGTGTGTTGATGAAACCAACTCATATGATTGGTGGTTATGCACAACAAGCTTGGGGCTTCAACTATTACGGTACTGTAGGTTGTAACCGTGATGAAATGGTTGTTGTTCGTAAGATGGATAAAGTTGACTGGTTAGATGATGACGGCTATGAAGCTGGCAACACTGAAAAGTTACCTCGTCCTTTACCAACTAACCCAGATGAAGCTTAAGGAGTAGAACATGAAAATTCGTTCTCAAATAGGTATGGTGCTAAACCTTGATAAGTGTATCGGGTGTCATACTTGTTCAATTACGTGTAAAAACGTTTGGACGTCTCGTGAAGGCGTTGAATATGCTTGGTTCAACAATGTTGAAACTAAGCCTGGTATTGGTTACCCGAAAGAATGGGAAAACCAAGACAAATGGAATGGTGGTTGGATCCGTAAAGGTGACGGCACTATCGAACCAAAAATTGGTGGTAAATATCGCTTATTAGCCAGCATCTTCGCTAACCCGAACATGCCTGAAATCGACGATTACTATGAACCGTTCGATTACGATTACCAACATTTACACACTTCACCAGAAGTTAAACATCAGCCAACGGCTCGTCCGCGCTCTGTTATTTCTGGTAAGCGTATGGAAAAAATCGAATGGGGTCCAAACTGGGAAGAAATTCTTGGTACTGAGTTTGAAAAACGCTCTAAAGACAAAAACTTCGATAACATTCAAAAACAAATGTACGGTGAATTCGAAAATACATTCATGATGTATTTACCGCGTTTATGTGAACATTGTTTAAACCCTGCATGTGTGGCTTCTTGTCCGTCTGGCGCTATTTATAAGCGTGAAGAAGATGGTATTGTCTTAATTGACCAAGAGAAATGTCGTGGTTGGAGAATGTGTATTTCTGGTTGTCCGTACAAGAAAATCTACTACAACTGGAAATCAGGTAAATCAGAAAAATGTATTTTCTGTTACCCACGTATCGAAGCTGGTATGCCAACAGTATGTTCTGAAACTTGTGTTGGTCGTATCCGTTACTTGGGCGTTATTCTTTATGATGCAGATAAGATCAAAGAAGTGGCTTCAACGCCTTCTGAAACAGATCTTTATGAGAAGCAACTTGAAGTATTCCTAGATCCAAACGATCCGGCAATCATTGCCCAAGCACGTAAAGACGGTATTGCCGATTCAGTAATCGAATCTGCACAAAAATCGCCTGTATACAAGCTAGCCATTGATTGGAAACTAGCATTGCCATTACACCCTGAGTACCGCACGCTTCCTATGGTTTGGTATGTACCTTCACTTAGCCCGATTAATAGTGCTGTTGAGTCAGGTAACTTGGCAACTATCGGCAAAGCGGGTGTTATTCCAGATATTCGTAGCTTACGTATTCCACTTAAATACTTAGCTAATTTGTTAACTGCTGGTGATGAAGAGCCTGTAGCACGTGCTTTAGAGCGTTTACTAGCTATGCGTGCATACAAGCGTGCTGAAAATGTTGAAGGTGTTGAAGATCTTCAAGTATTGGAAGACGCTGGTTTAACTAAGAAACAAGCGGATCAAATGTATCGTTACTTAGCAATTGCTAACTACGAAGACAGATACGTTATTCCTTCGGGTAAGCGTGAAATGAACGTACCAGAAGCCTACGGCGAAAAATCTGGATGTGGTTTCACTTTCGGCAATGGCTGTAGTGATGGTCAAAATGGCGTTAACATGTTTGGTGGCAAAAAAGTTGCTAAACGTGACGTTATCAAAACCGTTAATGTTGGTTAGGAGAGAGAGATGTTAATTCTTAAAGTTATTTCACGTTTGCTAGATTATCCTACCGCGGAGATGTTTGCTGCCAAAGATGAATTAGTTACTATCGTTGAAAAAGCCGAAGAATTGACTAATCAGAACCGTACTCAGTTGCTTGATTTTATCGAGCAACTGACTTCTAGAGACATTTTTGATGCACAAGAAAGCTACGATCTATTATTTGATCGTGGCCGAGCATTATCACTATTATTGTTTGAACACGTACACGGCGAGTCTCGTGATCGTGGTCAAGCGATGGTAGATTTAATGAATGTTTATAAAACCAACGGTTTTGAAGTTGATTCATCGCAACTGCCTGACTACATTCCTTTGTATTTAGAGTTTTTAAGTGAACAAACGCCTGAGTTTATTGAAGAATGGCTTGGCGATATTTGTCACTTACTAACCATGCTGTCGGAACGTTTGATAGACAGAGAATGTTATTACTCAGTGCTTTTTGATTCACTAGTAGAAATTTCTGGTCAAGAAGTTGATCGTAAAGAGATTGCTGATTCAGTGAAACAAGAAGAGCGAGACGATACCGTCGAAGCTATTGATAAAGAATGGGAAGATAAAGAAATACGTTTTGATGATCCCATGGTAGGCGAATGTCCATCATCATCAGGATTACAAAATTCCCAAAATTCATTGGATCCAAATACTGTTCATCAAGTGCCGATTAAATGGCATGACGCTGATGCAGCAGAAGTGTCAGGACTGTAAGGAAGAATACTTATGTCAAATTTAAATTTTTTACTTTTTGGGATTTATCCCTACATTGCTATCGCCGTGCTTTTCATCGGTTCTTGGATCAGATATGACCGCGAACCGTATTCATGGAAAGCCGACTCTAGCCAACTATTAGATCAAAAAGGTTTTCGCTTAGCGAGTAACTTATTCCACGTTGGTATTATTTTTGTACTTTGTGGTCACTTTGTTGGTTTATTAACGCCACACGCTATTTATCACGCTTTCATTTCTACAGCTAACAAGCAATTATTAGCTATGGTAAGTGGTGGTTTCTTTGGTGTGTTATGTTTAATCGGCTTAGTAATGTTACTTAAACGTCGTTTAACTAATCCACGTGTTCGTGCTGTTTCTAAAACTTCTGATATCTTTATCTTAGTTTTATTACTTGTACAATTACTACTAGGCTTAATGACTATCTTTGCTTCAATGAGTCATTTAGACGGCTCTGTAATGGTTTTACTAGGTGACTGGGCTCAAAGCGTTGTTACTTTACAAGGTGTTGCAGCAGCAGAAGCGATGGAAACAGTAGGAATTATCTACAAGTTACACATCCTTGTTGGTTTAACTATGTTATTGGTATTCCCATTCACACGTTTAGTACATGTGATCAGCGTACCTGTGAAATACTTTGCACGTAACTACCAATTAGTTCGTCAAAGATAATTTCAAACTAATTAATTAGTTATTTGAACAAAGTTAAATGGCGATTTTTATTTACTAAAAATCGCCATTTCTTTAAACAAGCTTTTAAAAATATATATAACTAAACCACTTGTAATCAGGTTATTTAGCCATATTTATTTAACATCAATCCTATATTATTTTGTAGTGATTCAAGTTGCAGATATTAAGTTCAAATTCTAGGAGAACGCGCGAAGTTGACGCTAGTCAATGAGCACTTTCGACAACGAAGTTGGGCTAAATAGCAAAAAATTGAATGACTACCAGAGAGAGACACTATGAGCGAAAGTTGCGGCACACAAGAGCCAACCACCCCATCAAAAGAGCAGTTACCCGTAATTACAGTAAACGGCGTTGATATCCCAGAAAAAGAGTTAGCCAACGAGTTACAGTATCATCCTAATGAAAACTTTAACGTGGTTGTGCAGCAAGCAGGTCAAGCCTTGGTTATCCGTCAGTTATTAATTGACGAAGCGAAAAAACAAGGCCTAGACACCTCTAACGACGAAGAAGCAATGCAAAAGCTTGTTGAAAGCAACATTAGCTATGATGCGCCTAACGAAGAAATTTGTCAGCGCTATTTTAACAGTAACAAAGAAAAGTTTATGACCATGCCATTAATGGAAGTGGATCATATTCTATTGGCTGCCGCTAAAGATGATATTGAAGGTCGTGATGCTGCAAAAAGCAATGCTGTAGTGATTATTTCACAACTTCAGCAAGAAATTAAAAACGGTGAGCCTTCAAGTTTTGCCGCCCTCGCTAAAGAGTATTCAGCTTGTCCATCAAAAGAAAGTGGTGGCAACTTAGGTCAATTAAGTAAAGGTCAAACCGTGCCTGAATTTGAACGTCAATTAATGCCTTTATCTGAAGGTTTATCTGATAAAGCGATTGAATCACGTTACGGCTTTCATGTAGTTAATATCAACCGTAAAATTGATGGCAAACAACTAGATTACGATATGGTCAGTGATAAAGTTCGTGGTTATTTAGTTAACAGCGCATCTCACCTTGCTATACAAGCTTACATTCAAAGCTTAGTTGAGCAAGCTAAAATTGAAGGTGTAGCAATTAAATTTGATGATGAGAATGTGCATATTTAAGCATTTTTATCTACAGCTAGCGCAGGAATAACCTGCGCTATTTTATCAGTAAAGTACCCTCTTCCTAATATTTCTCCTATCGTTATATTCTCTACTCTTCTGCCTTGTAAAACCCCAATTAACAAATTAAGCTTACTAGTAGCAACTATTTAATATAATTCATAAATTAATTATATGCAGTTGGAACATAGTACCAATCTGTATAAGAAAGTTATCCCCTTTGTAAGAGTTTAAACGCTTACAGGCAAGGAATTGATTGTAGGTGATGGTATAAAATGACAAGCACTAAATGCTACCGTTCAAGGAACGCTCAATTGGAGAAAATGTCGTATGAAAAAGTTAATTGTTTTAATCGTATTAATATTGGCTATAGCCGGAGGAGCATTCTGGTTTCTCACTGGTGACAAGCTAAATGCCCTTATCGCTGAGCAAATACAAGTGCAAGGACATAAGTTTACTGAGCAGCAAGTTACAGTTAAAAGAGTGGATATGCAATTGTTACATGGTGCAGGTACCATCAACGGTTTAATCTTGAATAACCCAAGCGGCTATACAGCAACGCCTGCCTTTGCTTTAAACGAAATAACCTTAGATATTAATATTGAAAGCTTAGCTGGAGTGCATGAAGGCAAACCCATTGTGATAGATGCTATTGTTATTGATAAACCTGAAGCTTTGGTTGAGTTTAATGAGTCGGGCGGCTCAAACATTCAAGTCATTCTTGATGCCATCAACAAAAACATCCCTCAATCTTCAGCAAGTAATGACGCAAGCACTAGCCAAACTGACTCGCCAAAAATACGGGTGAAAAAATTTGTATTAGCAGGCGTCGCACTACGAGTTGATTTAACTAAGCTAGGCAATACCACCCATAAAAAGACACTACCTGATATCAATTTAGCCAATATTGGCGGCGAAGAGGGTTTACCTGCTAATGAACTCGGTGGAGTTATGATCAAAAAAGCTTTATCGGCCATTTGGAAAGAAGCCAAAGATTCACAAAAAGAAGTGTTAAAAGATAAAGCTAAAGAAAAGGCTAAAGAAAAAATTAAAGAAAAAGCCAGCGAATTATTTGATAAGTGGAAAAAGGGGTAAGTACAGCCATTTTAGTTAACTATTCACCGCTAAGTACAATGACTTGCTTAGCGGAGCTTTTCGCCATGATAAAACCAAATCAACAGCGCTAACAGTTAAGAGTTCTAAAAGTTAAATTAATTCGTGCATCCTGCACTTTTTTTGTCGGTGGTAAACGGTGTAACCAATGCTTTTGGGTGGCACCTTTCATCACTAATAAGCTACCTGCCTTTAGCATTAGTGAAACCACTTCTTTACTTTGTTTATGCTTAAAAGCAAATTTTCGTGTTGCACCAAAAGTCAGTGAAGCGATGGCACCGTTTTCTTTAAGGTCGCCTTCACCATCACTATGCCAAGCCATCCCTTCTTCACCACTATGGTATAAATTAAGTAAGCATGAATTATAGCTTTCGCCTGTTTGTTGCTCCACTAGCGCTTTTAAAGTTTGTAAGTTTTTCGTCCACGGTAAAGCGTGTTTAGTAATATTTGAATAGGTATAGCTAAAAGGTTGATCGGCATACCAAGCAACTTTTCGCTTAGTTTCAATATGTTTGCCAAAAATAACCGCTTGATCACAACGCCAAGCTATTTCATTAAATAAAGCATCAAAATAAAAATCAACTTCAGCTAACGACATAATTTCACCGTGATAATGAACCTCACCATCTTTAGACAAAATATTAATTGGCTGAGCTAATACTTGTTCAAATAGATCCATAATGGCTTTTTACCTCCTCTCAAGAGTACTGTAATAATATACAGCTTCATAGTGATTGTACATCATTAATAAGCTTTGTTATGATACTTTACATATTGTATACAATTTCAAGATTTCGAATATGACTATTGGTGTTGGTGGCTCAACCATTGAAATAGAGCTTAATAAATTATCAGATATGACAGCAGATGTTATTGCCATTAGCGAAGCAGAATACCGAGCGCGTATTAGCAAAGCGCGACAACTTATGCGTGGGCAAGGTATCTGCGCGCTATATTTAGATGCTGGCACAAACTTGCATTATTTTACCGGTTTGAAATGGTATAAATCTGAGCGAATGGTAGGGGCCATCTTACCTGCTGAAGGTAATTTAGAATTTATTGCCCCACATTTTGAAGAAGGCTCATTACGGGACAACATGCTCATACAAGGCAATTATAATGGTTGGCATGAAGATGAAAGCCCCTTTCAAGTATTTGCTACCCTTTTAGCCAACATAGGTGCAACTCAAGGCAAAGTCGCTATTGATGAATCAGCAGCTTTTTTTATTTTTGATGGTTTACGTAATGCTGCACCTCACTTTGAATTTACTAACGGCGCAGATATTACCGCCCCTTGTCGTCAAATCAAATCATGTGCTGAAATTGCCTTGATGCAAAGAGCGAAAGATATGACCATTGAAGTTCATAAAGCAGCCGCACGCATATTGCGCCCTGGCATTAGCACATTAGAGGTTACGCAATTTATCAATGAAGCCCATAAGCGTATTGGCGCATCAGGATCTTCTTTTTGCATCGTGTTATTTGGCTTGGCAACCTCTTTCCCGCACGGGGTAAAAGACCCACAAATATTGCAAGATAATGACTGGGTGCTCATTGATACCGGCTGTTTGTTACAAGGCTATAACTCAGATATCACCCGAACTTATGCCTATGGGACCGCTACCGACGAACAACGCCTTGCTTGGCAAGTTGAAAAAGATGCCCAAGCGGCTGGCTTTGCGGCCGCTCAGTTAGGCGCACCTTGCGGCGCAGTTGACGATGGTGCTCGCGCTATTATCACAGCCAATGGTTATGGTCCCGATTATGAACTGCCAGGATTACCTCACAGAACAGGTCACGGTTGTGGATTAGATATTCATGAATGGCCTTATTTAGTCCGTGGTACTGAAACACCATTAGCGATAGGTATGGTATTTAGTAATGAGCCTATGCTGGTTATCCCAGGTAAATTTGGCATACGCTTAGAAGATCATTTTTACATGGGCGAACAAGGTCCAGTATGGTTTACCGAGCCTTCATACTCTGTTGATGATCCTTTTGGTTTAGACGTTTAAGCACTTCTTTTTCCCAGAACAGTCACTAGTTTTCTCTCCCTTAACTAGTGGCTGTTTTTAGATTTTTAAACTCATTGTCGCATTACATGATGTGATGAAGTATTTTGTTAGCAAAGCTTTTCTTCGTTAGTTTATGTTAACCACCAATGATTACTTTAATGCCATAAGATTCAAATATTTTCACGGCTTGTTGTTGTTGGCTAGGCTCTGCCATACCTGAAAGGTTAATTTCTTTACCTAGTTTACGATATTTATTTTCGGCCGTTTTATGGTATGGCAATATATTAACTTGTTTTTTATTTCCAGCTAAACTGGCTACGAACTTAGCAGTGGCAATAATATTGTCATCATCGGCATTAACACCGTCAATTAATGGTACTCGAATATCAATTGAGGTACCCATTTTTGCTAAAACGTGTAGGTTTTCAAGAATTCGTTCATTGCCAATACCAGTCCATTTGGTGTGCAGCTCGGTATCCATAACTTTCAGATCATATAGCCAATGATCAACATTAGCGGCTAACTCAAGTAAAACAGCTTGTGAAGCATAACCCGAAGTATCTACCGTACAGTGAATACCTTCAGCTTTACAGGCCAACAATGCTTTGGATAAAAATTGATGATGTATCAATGGTTCGCCACCAGAAAAGGTTACGCCACCGCCCGACTGCTCAATGATGTCACGTTCTTCATTAATCGCCTGAATAATATTATCAATATCGGTCATTTCTGCGACCATTTCCATCGCACCAGTTGGACAATTGACGGTACATGCTCCGCACATTGTACACAGTTTAACGTTAGTGACGATACCATGTTCAGGCGTGATGGTGAGCGCATTTTCAGGGCAATCATTAATACATGATAAAGCGCCAATACATTTATCTGGCGCATACATTTTTTCCATTTTTACCGAAATACTTTCAGGGTTATGACACCAGCGACATTTTAACGGACAGCCCTTAAGAAAAATCGTCACCCTCACGCCAGGGCCATCATTTATGGCATAGCGTTTAATGTCAAAAATTAATTGTTGCTCAGTCATTACAAATTTTCATTCTCGGTTCGATCTATAACTTCTTGCTGAAGGTCGTCATTCATATCATTAAAATAATCACTGTAGCCCGCCATTCGTACTAACAGGTCCTTATAATCTTCCGGGGTTTGTTGTGCTGCTCTGAGGGTTGCACTGTCGACAATGTTAAATTGAATATGATGACCGTCTTGCACAAAATAACTACGAACCAAACTGTCTAATTTTTTCAGATCTTCATCACGTTTAAGTAAACTGGGTAAAAAACGCAAGTTTAATAAGGTGTCGCCAGATTTGATTTGATCTAATTTACCTAACGATTTAATCACCGCTGATGGGCCTCTGCGGTCAGAGCTATGAGAGGGAGAAGTACCATCTGAAATGGACTTATGCGCCATGCGACCATTAGGAGTAGCCCCCATCATTTTACCAAAATATACGTGACAGGTGGTTGATAGCATATTTAAATGATATTTACCGTCGGTTTTGATATTCGGCTGGCCATCAATTAACTCGATCAAATCATCATAAAGTTTAACTCCGACCTGATCGGCGTAATCTAAATTATTGCCATAAAACGGAGTTTTATTTAGGATGGTTTGACGCATAATTTCTTCGTCGTCAAAATTATTACTCACTGCAGTTAAAACCGAATCCATAGTAAAACGTGCATCTTCAAAAACATGTTTCTTCAATACTAATAAACTATCAGTCGCAGTCGCTAAACCACAGTATTGAATATAATTAGTGTTATAACGCGGCCCTGAATTGTAATAGTCTCGTCCCTTGGCAATACAATCATCAATTAATACCGACAAAAATGGTGCTGGGGCATATTTAGCGAACATAGTATCAATGTAATTACTGACTCTAATTTTCATATCAATAATGTAGGAAAGCTGTTGTTGGAATGCATCATATAGCTGCTTATAGTCGCTAAAGCTATTAACCTCGCCTGTTTCAAGTCTAACTTTTTTACCCGTTTGTGGGTCAATACCATTATTAAGGGTAATTTCTAGTATCTTAGGGACGTTCAAATAACCGGTTAATACAAACGCTTCTTTACCAAAAGCGCCCACTTCAATACAGCCACTACAGCCACCTTCTCGGGCATCTTCAAGTGACTTTCCTGAACGCAGCATTTGTTGAATATAAATATCGGGATTAAATAAAGACGGATAGCCATGGCCTTGGCGAATAACTTTACAGGCAGCGAGTAAGAATTTATCAGGCGTTTTCGCGCTGATATGTACAGAGGTTCCGGGTTGTAACAGATGAATATCTTCAACCAGCTCTAACATAATATAAGATACTTCACTGACACCGTTTGAACCGTCTTTTTTTAGACCGCCAAGGTTGATATTGGTAAAATCATTATAGGTGCCGCTCTCTTTCGCGGTAATACCCACTTTAGGCGGCGCAGTATGATTATTAACCTTGATCCAAAAACAAGAAAGAATTTCTTTAGCTTGCTCACGAGTTAACGTACCGGCAGCAACTTCACGCTGATAAAACGGCGTTAAGTGCTAGTTAAAATGCCCGGGATTCATGGCATCCCAGCCGTTCAATTCAGTTATGGTAGCAAGATGACAAAACCAGTACATTTGTACCGCTTGGTGAAAAGTTTTTGGCGCGTTTGCCGGAATTTCTCGACACATGTCTGCGGTATGACGTAATTCTTCAGCTTTCTCTGGGTCGTTAGTTTGTGCTGCTTACTGATCTAATAAATCAGCATGGCGTTTCGCAAATAAAATTACCGCATCACAAGAAATATCCATCGCTTTCAGCTGTTCAGCTTTGTCATTAGCTTGGGGGTCAGTTTTATAATCTAAACGCGCCAGGTGGTCTGCAATTTCTTGTTTCGAATCAAGCAAACCTTTATGGTAAATTTTACCATCTAATGCCGTATTTCCTGGTGCGCGCTGTTCCATAAACTCAGTAAAACAGGCGGCCTCATAAGCTGAGCGCCACTCTTGAGAAACTTGTAAAAAAATTCGCTCTCTTTGCGTACGATCTTTCCAGCAAGATATTGATATCTCGTTCATAGATATCAATATCTTGCTGGCTAATGGTATAAGGCTGCTGTTCCCGCTGATTAAGTACGTGAAAGTCTTCAACACTGTGACAGGTTAACTCTGGAAAAGTTGGCACCGCTTTAGGCTCAGGTCCGCGCTCACCAACGATTAATTCATCGGCGTCAAAGTAAAGCGTTTTACGTTGGCAATGTTCTAAAAAGCTTAATGCGCGCATCATAGGCACTGAGTGTTTACCACTATTTTGTTGGTAGAACTCAGTTTGATGGACTGCACGCTCAATAGCCAATGATGGTTTTGCCAAGTAGCTATTCTCGCGCAAGCGCTGTATTCTGGGGTTTAATCCTGCTTTTTCAGTTTTAGAGTCTAGGCTTCTGTCTTACTTTAAGCGCAAATCTTGCTGATAGAAATTACCTTCTGTATGTGCAGCGCGTTCTGGAGTTTCTAGCATAGGATAACCTTTTATTGGACATTCTAATCGTATTGCATGAGCTAAATTTTAAGCAATGACTCATTCACTGCCAATAATTGTATATCATATACCTTATATATTTATTCTATTCCCTCACTGTCTGATAAACACATAAAACCACTCAAACTTAGAAAAATATGATTGCTCTATGCTAAAAGCTATTTAGTTTTAGCGCTTTAATTATTCGATGTGATGACTTTGAGCGAATGATGAAGTTTACTCAAACACTTATCGGTAATTAAACAGCTAGTATTAGAAGGTGAATACCTCTTTATACAAAATGGTATTAATTTAAAGTAAAGCCAACCAAATACCGACAGCAACCATAAGTGTTCCAGCAATCCTATTCATAAGTTTTACATTTTCTCCCTTACATAGAAATACTCTAAGAGTCTTACCTCCACTTGCATAAAGCATCATACAAGTAAATTCAGAAACAATAATAACCAATAGCAAGACCATTAGTTGGGGCGCTATCTCTAACTGAGTATTAATAAATGGTGGCAATAGTGAAACCATAAAAGCCCAGCCTTTAGGATTTGATATCGCGGTAAATAGCCCTTGAGTAAATAATGCCATCCTTTTCACATCGGATTGGAAATTTTTACTAACTGACATCTTCCCTTTTGATAACCACATTTGGATACCAATGTAAGCTAAGTATATCCCTCCCAAATACTTCACGATAACAAATACATCAGGATACTTGAGCATAATGGAAGCACCCCCTATAACAGCCGAAATTGCTACAGTAACAACACCTATAAGTTCACCTAGCATCATCCACATGGTTCTACGTACACCAACGGACATGCCAAGAGTTAAAGCTAAGGTCATACACATTCCAGGTGTAATCGACACTAAGAAAAATGTTGGAATGAATATAGCTAGAGAAGTGTTATCAATCATTAACTGCGCCAAGGATAATTAAGAGATAAATATTTTAGCAGATTAGTTAAAATAAATACTCTTCCCAAACCAGTAAAAAACACAATTGAAAGAGATTTTATCTTAGCCCTTTTTTTCAGTGCCAATTTCTTTATAATAAATTGTATAAAGTAAACAATTCCTCTTAAACGTAATAATAATGGCACCAAATAATGGCAATAGAATACAAAACGCGCACTCAGTTAGTTATTGAAATTTTAAGAGAAAAAATACTTAGTGGTGAAATTGTCGCCGGACAACCACTACGACAAGCAGCTTTAGCAGACGAATTAAATGTCAGTCGTATTCCTGTTCGTGAAGCATTATTACAACTTGAAGCTGAAGGTTTAGTGACTTTTGAGCCCCATAAAGGTGCTAGTGCCACCGAGCTTAACCTTGATCAGGTAGATGAATTATTTGAACTTCGAGCAATGCTTGAAGGCGACTTACTTGCGGCATCATTAGTGAATATTACCGATGAGGCTTTAACGCAAGCTACCGATATTTTAACTAATCTTGACAGTGCATTAGGTAAAGAAAATGCCGCTAATATATGGAGCGAGTTAAACTCTGACTTTCATAACTGCCTATACTCAGGTGCTACTCGTCCGCAAACGGCTGATTTAGTCAGTACGCTTAATAAAAATGCCGACCGCTATATTCGCATGCACTTATTATGGGCTGGTGGTATTTCAAAAGCCGGCCCAGAACATGCTGAACTGTTAGCTTTTTGTAAGGCGCGAGATATCGACAATGCAGTTGCTAAATTAAAGCTACACATTATTAACTCTCGTGATGAAATCAAAGCATTTTTAGTGCAACGTGAAGCAAGTAACGCTTAACAATGATGAAGTTAAATTATCTCTAATAGCTCCTTCTACTGACAAAGCCGCTCTTCTCCAGCGGCTTTTTATTATTGAATTTTGCAGAATAGAGGCACAGTTGAAAAGCTACGGATGATCAAATCCGCTGATAAAATTTTCTCTATCAAACAAGCCGCTGCCATTGCCGATCAAGCACTTGCCAATATCATTCCTTCGGACGAATTAAAGCAGATATTACTGAGCGTCGGCTCGCTAATGAGCTAGATTATCAAATGGCAAAGCTAGTGACTAAGGCAAGTAAAAGAGCGCTTTTTTTGTTCATTGTTGCTAATAGAAAGAATAAAACCTCAATAAATGAATACAATATACCAGCGTAACTCAAGTAATTTTGTTTTAGCGCATATATATTAGATCAACAAACTGATACTCTTTTTATGTTAACGCCAGCTCAGCTGGCGAAAGAAGTTTTTGTAAGTTTCACCTTACCAACACTAATTCGGTCTATATTCGGAACTAAACAATGAAAAATACACCCACAAAACTTGCACTAGCAATTAGCTTTGCTATTGCCATAACAGCCTGCTCTGAGCAACAAACAACAAGCGAAACAGCTAATACACCAGTAAGTATAAAAACATCTCAGCCTCAAGAAAAAACTCAAAAACAGGAAAGTGAATTCAATTGGATAGCTGATAGGTTTGCTGATATTCGGGTATTACGTTATCAAACGCCTGGCTTTGATGAGCTTCCTTTAGCGCAGAAAGAATTATTGTTTTATCTTTATAAAGCGGCTTTATCTGGGCGTGATATGACTTGGGATCAAAACTATAAATATAACCTCACTGTTCGTCATACTTTAGAGGCGATCATTTCGGGGTATCAAGGCGATAAGACAACAGAAGAATATGCTAAGTTTGTCGAATACACCAAGCGTGTTTGGTTCTCAAACGGTATTCATCACCATTATATGTCGGGAAAAATCCAACCTGAATTTAGCCAAGAAAGTTTTTCTAGCTATATTAATTCCGTTGCAGAAAAAGGTAAGTTACCACTTACCAACGGACAAACAGCAGCACAGTTAATAGCGCAATTGACACCAATACTTTTTGATAAAAATATTGCTGCTAAAATGGTTGACCAATCAGCCAATATTGACAATGTTGTTGCCTCTTCGGTGAATTATTATGAAGGCGTAACCGAGGCTGAGGTTGAAGCGTTTTATAAGGCTAAAAGCAATAAAGATGATAAACGCCCAGTGTCCTGGGGGTTAAACTCAAAACTTGCCAAAGTCGATGGTAAAATTGTTGAGCAAGTATGGAAAGCCGATGGCATGTACGGCAAAGCTATCACTGAAATTACTTTTTGGTTAGATAAAGCAGCTAACGTTACTGAAAATCAACAGCAGCAAAAAACCCTACAATTACTAGCGAAATATTACCGAAGTGGCGACTTAGCAGACTTTGATGCCTATAACATTGAGTGGGTTAAAGATGTTAACTCTAACGTTGATGTGGTTAATGGTTTTATTGAAGTTTACGATGATCCCCTAGCCTATCGTGGCTCATTTGAGTCAGTAGTTTCTTTTAAAGATAAAGAAACTACTAAAGTCATCGCTGCTATAGCCGAGCAAGCCCAATGGTTTGAAGACAACTCACCATTAATTGATGCCCATAAAAAGAAAGAAGTGAAAGGTATCACAGGTAAAGCCATTACAGTTGTAATTGAATCTGGCGATGCTTCACCTTCTACCCCTATCGGAATTAACTTACCGAATGCCAACTGGATCCGCGCTGAGCATGGTTCAAAATCAGTAAGTTTAAGTAATATTGTTAATGCTTATGACAATGTAAAGGGTGGCTCACTTGCCGAGTTTGCCTGGGATAAAGCTGAAGTTAAACGTGGTGAAGAGTTTGGCCCATTAGCCTCTCATTTGCACACTGATTTACACGAAGTAATAGGTCATGCTTCAGGACAAATCAATGAAGGTGTAGGTACACCAAAAGAAACCCTTAAACAGTATTCATCGGCATTAGAAGAAGGTCGTGCGGATTTAGTCGCGCTGTATTACTTAATGGATGAAAAGCTTATAGACATGGGGATTATGCCAAGCTTAGAAGTGGGTAAAGCCAGTTATGATAGCTATATTCGCAACGGTATGATGCAGCAACTTCGTCGCTTAAAGCTAGGGGAACATATCGAAGAAGCCCATATGCGTAACCGTCAGTTAGTCGCCAGCTGGGCTTTCAAAAAGGGCGCAAAGGATAAGGTGATCGAAAAACGTGTTCGTGACGGTAAAACATACTTTGTGGTTACTGATTACCAAAAACTTCGTACTTTATTTGGTGACTTACTACGTGAATTACAACGTATTAAATCAGAAGGTGATTTCGCTGCTGGCCAAGCGTTAATTGAAGGTTATGCCGTGAAAGTAGATGAAAAGCTTCATCAGGAAGTATTAAATCGATATAAAAAGCTAAACCTAGCGCCTTACTCTGGTTTTATCAATCCTAAATTAACACCTGTTTATAATGGTGAAAAGTTAGTTGATGTTAAAATTAGTTACCCAAATGATTTTTCTAAGCAGATGCTTGAATATGGCAAAGATTACAGCTTGTTGCCAATGATCAACTAAAAAGCTTTAACTCTTCAACAAAAAGCCACAAGTATTGCTTGTGGCTTTTTTATTTGGCTTTGTCAAGCTAACGACTTTTCACCAGCTTTATTCCGTAAAAGGATTCCTCTCCCTAAATGTCGCCACTGCCATAGCAATAGACAACAAAATTATGGAATTGAAAAACACCGGCACAATAACAAAATAATAACCTAGTTCATGTACGCCACTGCCACCAATAACCGCAGTTACCGCCGTTGCACCACCGGGCGGATGCATACTGCCAGTATGATGCATTGCCAGCATTGCCACACCAATAGCAGTTGATGAAGCCAAAATAGGGTTGGGTATTAAATAATATGCAGTGATACCGATAAAAGCTGAGATTAGGTGCCCACCCACCAAAGGCCAAGGTTGTGATACAGGGCTGTTGGGAATAGCAAAAATTAACATCGCCGATGCGCCTGTAGAGGCTAATACCATAGGATTATTATCAGCCTGTAAGATATTAAAACTAAAAAATGATGCACACAAAGTAGCGAAAAATGCACCTATAATAGACACATAGACTTCTTTATTGGGCATAGTTCTCATTGGCATAGGCGAAAAATACTGAGCTAGATATTATAATCAGTTGATATATATAGCATAACAGAGTGATGCTATAAGGCAAACTGTGTAAGCAAATACGCCAAGCTATTAAATGAGCTGCAGCCACTTAGCTAACAAAGTTAACGAGGACTATTTGCTCATAAATATAACCCCGATAAGCGATGCCACTAAACTAAATGCTCTACCAAGTAGTCCACCAATAGCCTTATTTTTGGTGACAAATGCCGATTTTGAGGGTAAACAGCCCAGATCCCTTCATCAAGCACGCGATAATTATCTAGCAGCGTGATCAAGTCCCCACTTTGCAGATGATGTTGCACATAGTAATCGGGTAAATTTACTATTCCCAAGCCTTTTAAGGCGGCATCGACAAGACTAAAGCCACTGTTGTAACGCAGCCTACCATTTACGCGAATATTTTTTTCTCTGCCTAATTCCCTAAAGTGCCAATAATCAAGAGTTCCTAAAAGACAGCTGTGTTTATTAAGCTCTGATAAAGAATGAGGTACACCATGCTTTTCCAAGTAAGCTGGCGATGCGCAGACATAATTTGTCCTCTTGCCCAGTTTTTTTGCCATCAACGAAGAGTCTGTTAACTTACCAAGTCGAATAGCCAAATCATAACCCTCTTCAACTAAGTCAATGTTCTGATTACTTAAATATGCTACAACTTCAACGTCGCCATATTGCTTGATAAAATCATTAACTAAAGGCAATATCTGTTGCTCACCATAGGTCACTGGCACTGTCAGCTTAATTCGCCCCTGAGGTTTCGACTGTAAGTTAGTGATGGCTCGTTCCGCGGCATCCAGCCCATCGAGCACGCTGCGACAGTGCTGATAAAAAATACGCCCCTCTTCGGTTAATGATACTTTACGCGTGGTACGATAAAATAACTTTATATTTAGCCGCTTCTCTAATGCGCTTATTTGGCGACTAACCTGAGCTGTAGAGATTGCCATTTTTTTTGAGGCTTGGGTGAAGCTCTCATTCTCTGCAACGAAGACAAATTCGCTAATCCCTTCCCACTGCATAATTATTACCCTCCCTTAATTGTTACCTGTGTGTAAAAGTGATTTACCAAACAGGTATATTATCATCGACTATGAAAAAGATATAATAGTCTACACTGCAAAATGAGTATCTAGGCTCTATAACCATTAAAGTATCTATCAACTGAAAAGTGATAAAAATATGTCTGATCAATTTATTAAATCAAAAGCCGCTATTGCTTGGGGGCCTAAACAACCACTTTCCATTGAAGAAGTAGACGTAATGCTACCTCGTAAAGGTGAAGTGTTAATTAAGGTAATTGCTTCTGGCGTATGTCATACCGATGCATTTACCTTATCAGGTGATGATCCTGAAGGCATTTTTCCGGTAATTTTAGGCCACGAAGGTGGCGGCATTGTTGAGCAAGTTGGTGAAGGTGTTACCAGCGTACAAGTAGGTGACCATGTTATTCCACTTTACACGCCAGAATGTGGTGAGTGTAAATTTTGCTTGTCGGGTAAAACCAACCTGTGTCAAAAAATTCGCGAAACACAAGGACAGGGGCTCATGCCTGATGGCACAACACGCTTTTATAAAGATGGCCAACCTATTTTCCATTATATGGGCTGCTCAACATTCTCTGAGTACACAGTGCTACCAGAAATTTCGTTAGCAAAAGTCAATAAAGAAGCGCCGTTAGAAGAAGTTTGTTTATTGGGTTGTGGTGTTACCACGGGCATGGGCGCGGTGATGAATACCGCTAAAGTTGAAGCAGGTGCTACCGTTGCCATCTTTGGCCTTGGCGGCATTGGTCTTTCAGCGGTTATCGGTGCAACCATGGCAAAAGCCAGTCGTATTATTGCCATTGACATTAATGAAAGTAAATTTGAATTGGCGAAAAAATTAGGCGCTACTGACTTTATAAATCCAAAAGATTATGACAAACCTATTCAGGATGTCATTGTTGAGTTAACCGATGGCGGTGTTGATTACTCTTTTGAGTGTATTGGCAACGTAAACCTTATGCGCTCTGCATTGGAATGTTGCCATAAAGGCTGGGGCGAGTCAGTTATTATTGGGGTTGCGGGTGCTGGACAAGAAATTTCAACGCGCCCATTTCAGCTAGTCACAGGTCGAGTATGGCGTGGCTCAGCGTTTGGTGGTGTTAAAGGCCGCTCTGAATTACCCGATTATGTAGAGCGTTACTTACAAGGTGAATTTAAATTAAGCGACTTTATAACGCATACAATGGCTCTAGAAGACATTAATGAATCATTTGAACTGATGCACAAAGGCGAAAGTATCCGCTCTGTCATTCATTTTGAAAAATAATCATTAATTTTATTGCCCCGTAATAGTGTAAAAGCAGCGGGGCAACATATTGAGGTCTTCACATGACAATTGAAAATTTAACTGTAAATAAAAGCTTTGGTGGCTGGCATAAGCAATATAGTCATCATTCCAACACGCTAAATTGTAATATGCGTTTTGCTATCTATCTGCCACCACAGGCATCAAGTGGCAAGAAAGTGCCTGTGCTGTACTGGCTTTCTGGCCTGACTTGCACAGATGAAAACTTTATGCAAAAAGCGGGAGCACAGCGTATTGCCGCTGAGTTGGGCATTGCTATTGTGGCTCCCGATACCAGCCCTCGCGGTGAGGAAGTCGCGGATGACAAAGGCTATGATTTGGGTCAGGGTGCAGGGTTTTATGTCAATGCCAGCCAATCCCCTTGGAAGAATCATTACCAAATGTATGATTATGTGGTTAACGAACTCCCACAGTTAATTGAATCTACATTCCCCGTGACAGATAAACGCTCAATCACAGGACATTCGATGGGCGGACATGGCGCGCTGACTATTGCCATGTTAAACCCAGAACGTTACAGCTCAATGTCGGCGTTTAGCCCAATCAGCAACCCGATGAATTGCCCTTGGGGACAAAAAGTCTTTACTGCCTACCTAGGTAAAGACAGAGCAACTTGGTCCAAGCATGATGCCAGCGAGCTAATGCGACAGGCAACGCAGTTTGTTCCTGCTAAAGTGGATCAAGGAGCAGCTGATGATTTTCTTACCGAACAGTTAAAGCCTGAAGTGTTAGAAGCGGCAGCGAAAGTCAGTGGTTATCCGCTGGAGTTGAACCTTCACCAGGGCTATGATCACAGTTACTTTTTTATCTCCAGCTTTATTGAAGAGCACCTGCACTTTCATGCAAATCACTTAAATAAATAGCAAGAGCACTTTATCTGATGGTTTTCATACAAACTAACAATAATGTCAGAAATTTTTACACTTCTTGCCTTTTACTATTAATGACACTTTATAACAGTTTAAAAAAAATACAATTTTTCACTTTGGCCTAAGGTATGCATTAACGTCTACGGTAATGAGTAAAACATGGCTTTTTTCTTAGCTCGAAGCAAATGAAAGTAAGTCGTTGTGTGGTCTTATTGTTATAACAATATGTTCAGCGTTTCATTTTTGTTTGTTTCTTCACTTGTTCTGTACCGTGTACGATTCAAGATAGGGAGATATTAATTGTGAATCGATTGTCTTTGATTTGGTTATATTTTTTAATGTCAGTGACATTATTATTTGTTATGGCCTGTACAAATTTAACTGAAAAGCAATCTCTTCAACCTGAAAACTCCCCCCTTCCCCTTTATAAATCTGAAAAAACGAAACAAAACTTATTATTTGTCTCCAATCAAGATGGTGATCGAGAAATATTCCTCACTGATATTAATGGTGCTTTCCTAACTCAATTAACCTTTAATGATCGTGATGATTATGATGCCAGTTGGTCTGCTGATGGCCAGTTTATTCTTTTCAGCTCTAACCGTGACAATGGCAACGCAGAAGTTTACATCATGCACGCTGATGGTAGTAACCAAACAAATTTATCTAATAGTAGGGGTTATGACGGACAACCCCGCTGGTCACCTGACGGTCAATCTATTGTCTTTAACTCTGACAGAAATGGCGGCATTGGCCTTTATGTGATGTCGTTGGATAGCAAAAATATCAAGCAATTGAGTAAAGATGATACGGATAGCTATGCCTTTCCTGCTTGGTCACCAAACGGTGAATGGATTTCATACAGCAAACAAGATTTTAAGGGTAAATCAAATATTTGGATTGTGAAGGCAGATGGTAGTGAACACAAACAGCTAACTAATACTCGCAAAAGTGAAGAAGGACAAGTTCACTGGTCACCAAACAGTCAAAAATTGCTTTATCACTCTAGACGAAATCGTGAGTACAACATTTATTTGTTTGATTTAACCAGTATGGAAGAACAGCAGCTTACTTACTTAAGATCAGCAGACTCGCGGCCTCAATGGTCTAACAAGGGAGAGCAAATCGTTTTTTTATCGACGCGTGGTCCAGTAGGGCGTACGCAACTTTTTATCATGAAGGAAGATGGTTCTCAGCTACAAAGCCTTTCCGATGCTCGTTTTCAAGTTGATAATGCAACTTGGTTGTTAGACGATAGCGGTTTGCTTTTTGTCAGTTGGCAATCAGGTGTCTCTAATGTCTATTCAGTGGATGTGAAAACTGGTGAGCAAATTGCCATTTCACCTGCTAAGGGCTATCAGAGTCAACCTTTGCCTGAGCCCGCAGTACTTCCAAAATATTTGTCTTTATCTCGTATAGCTAATACCGCTAGTAAAGTAAGCGGCGATAAAAGGCAATAGGAGGAAAACTGTGAAAATACGTCAATTAGCACTATCTATTTCCATGGCAACCGTTGTATTTATAACAGGTGCAGCGAATGCAGGAACAACAACTTATACCACGGATGCAAATTTTGATTTAGGCACCCTTGATACCGTTAATCATGATGCGCCAAATAATGATCAACTGCAGCTAAATACTACAGGGGATACCTTTCCGGTACTTTGGGTGGCTAATGCCGGTGAAGATACCATGTCACGTATCAATACCGATGGTGGGCCACCAACAAGGGCGGTGGGTGACGGCTGTGAAGAAGCACGCTATTTAACCGACTTTGGTTCGCCAGCAACACTTGATAACCATGGCGCATTTGCTGGCGCTGCTCCCTCACGTACTGCTGTCGATACTACTGGTAATGTCTACGTCGCTAACCGAAACTTCTCAGGGAATCGTACACCTGACTTGATAAAGATAGCCATTGAAGGCGGTATTGATCGTAACGGTAACGGTGTCATTGATACTTCTAATGATGATAATGGTGATTGTGTGATTACTCCTGATGAAATGCTGCCAGTTATTGATGATGGTGATGGCATTTTAAATATTGCTGACTTTCACGATGAACGAGTAATTTGGGTATCTAAATTTGGCGACCCTAATGATTTAGGGCGCTCACTCTGTATAGACACTAGCGGTAATTTGTGGGCAGGTACTTATACAGGTCGTGAGTATTTCAAATTCAATCAAGCTGGTACCCAACTATTAGGACCTATTTCCACCAATGCGTCTAACTATGGTTGTGCGGTTGGTGCTGATGGTACTCTTTGGGGAGCAACCTTAGGCAATACATTAGTGGAATTAGATACTAATGCTGGCACGCATACCCAAAACAGAACTCTGCAAAGTAATTACGGCATTGTCTTAGGCAATGATCGGGTTTATTTAGGCAGCACCTTACATGGTTTCAATCCGGCAACCAATACCACCCAATTCAGTATTGCCTCTAGCGGTACTGGTGTTGCGGTTGATGGTGATGGCGCAGTGTGGTTTGGTACTTCATTTTTGCGCAAGTTTGAAACCACAGGCACTGGCGACTTAGACACAACCCCAGTATGTTCGGTAGGCACTTTAGGTGCCCGGGGGCCTATTGTAGGTAAAGGCGGTCATATTTGGACTATAAATACCAGTTCGGATAGTGTTTCTCAATATGATAGCGATTGTAATTTTATCTCCACTATACCTGTGGGACGTGACCCTTATACCTACAGTGATGCCACTGGTTTTGGTGCGCGTAACCAAACCGACCCAATTGGCGTTTGGACCATTATTAATGACGGTGGAGCTCCCGATACCGATTGGGATAAAATTGATTGGAATAATGAACCTCAAGGGGATATTCCTCCTGGTGCAAGTATTACCGTTGAAGCGCGCTCTGCTAATGCCCAAGGAGATCTTGGGGCTGCTGCTTACTCGCCCGTAACCAATGGGGTAGCTGGACTTCCTTTGACAGGACAGTTTATTCAAGTAAGAGTTACTCTAAGACCAGGCGTTGATGATATGAGTCCTGTGTTATCTGATTTATCTATTAGTGATGTTGATAATGCAATTTGTGATGTTGAGCCAGATGGTGATATTGACCGTGTGGACTTAAGAACAATTAGTTTAGCACGTGGTCAAGTGGCACAACCTGGTGATCCTAGAGATGCTAATGGTGATGGTACTATTACCCCATCAGATGTCAAAGTATGTATTCCTCTTTGTACGTTACGTCGGTGTGCGATTCCTAATTAGCAAATGAAGTTTATTTTAACAATAACTTAATTTTATATAATAAATAGTGGGAGATATTTTTATGAAAAAAGTATTATTAATAGTCAGCTTGCTGGTGAGTATGAATGTGTAGGCTACCCCACTGACAACGCTGCTAAATGGCGGCTCAATTACTGCTGGAGATAAGCTCTTTGATCAATGGGAAATTTTTTTTGAAGACTCTGAATTTGGTATAGATACTGACTTAATAGAAGTGACAGCACTAAATGATGGCGGTTTAGATCCAGGCCCTGGTTTACATTTTGAGCTACTAGGGCCCGAGTGGAGAGTCTTTGGTGATGGTTTTTGGAATTACTTGGATTTTTCTTTTGGCTTTAGGGCCTCAGTAATTAACTATAAGTCGTCTGGTCTAAGGATAAAGGATAATTCATTAACTTTACTTGATGCTTTTGTGCATAATGATAACTTTGACCCCCTTGTTGATTTCGCAAGTGTCTACATTAACGAAACAGTGTACAGCGACCCCAATCGAAGTAATGAAATCGGCTTTAAAGACGTTGAAATGAGTGATGTGGGGGGAGTATTTACTGATGATCCATTTGATGAAACGGCTTTTTCGCCCGCTTCAGAGATATGGATAACGAAAAATATTTTACTAGAAGCCACTGATTTAGTAAATTTCGCGGAGTTAAGAAGTTTTGAGCAACGTTTTTCTCAAGTTCGAACGGATATCCCCGAGCCTAGTAGCTTAATATTGTTTTCTTTAGGTGTGTTTGGGTTGTTAACCAGAAAAATCAACTTTAAGTGATGCCTTGTGAATGACAGCTTAAGTAATAAGGCTTATCAGTAGTAGTTTAACCATGAAAAACGGATCCAGTATGGATCCGTTTTTATATTTAAATTTGGCTTTACCGTTAGAGTTTTTGTATTTATTCACATCGCTGTGAGGGGCCGTCATTCCTTTAGTCTCGTGTACTGACGTCACATGGATGATTAGATAGCTAAAATTAAATCACTTTTGTTAGGTTTATGAACAATGAATATAATATCACTAAACAAAATCGTAATATTAGTAGTTGCTTTTGTTGCAATTTTTATGCTTTATAGCATGAATAATACCAATCAAATTATTAAGAGCGAAAGCTCAACAATAACAAATAAAACTGAACAAAAAGTTTTAGCCCCGACATTAAAAACTTCTCATCGACAAATGGCTGATACTGAAACGGCACAAGTTAACCGGATAAACACCATAGCTAATAGCAAAGTAGATGGTGAACAAAGCCAACATACAGAGCCTTCTCTTTCTATAAAAAACATCCAATCAAACTCACTCAGTGATCAAAAAGACCAGCTAAGTTCAGCCTTGTCGAGTATTCCTATCAACTATCATTCAATGTTTCAGTGGGAAAAAGGCCATGATCAAGAATTGGTTGAAGCGTTTATGAGTGTGACTCAATTGAATGAGCTTGATGAACTTCAACAAGAAAATGAAAAACTCAATGGTGTTAATTTAGAAGAGCTTATCTCTGATTATATTTATCAACACGAGTTTGTTGAACAAATACAAATTGAAAGCTTAAATTGTAATAACTTCAGTTGCGTGATGTACGGTGTTGAATTGCAATCGGGTATTTGGAATATGATCACAGAAGGAGTTAAAAGCCAGCAGTGGGGTGAGTTTAGTCAAGAAACCACTCGAAGCTCTGTCGATCAAAATGGGAACTTAACTTTTCTAACGATAATAAAAAGGTAGTAGTGGCTGCCTGAGACAAAAAGGGCGCCTAACCTAAATTAAGCGCCCCTTACTCATTATTAGTTTGCTAAATTATTAACTCATTAAAAATGAACGATAGCGCCGGCAAATACACCTTTAAACGTTAAATCACTATATAAGTCATCTAAATCGTTCAATTCTAGTTTCATTTCACGATAACCTAAGGTGATATTTAAATCGACAGCTAAATTATCAAGTACTTCGTAACTTATTCCTGCTTGATAATCATAAAGTGTTTGATCGTCATAAGAGATGAAGTTAGCTTCAGCAAAAACATTAAAGCCGGTAAAAGGTAAACCTACAATAGTTGATACATAAAGCATTGGCACAATACCTGAACCACCACGATCACTAGTAGTGCTAGTTTCGGTATCTGTGGCGCTTATTTGAGTATCAATATCACGAGCCGTTAAACCAAAATCAACCGTTAATAAATCATTATCAAACAATTCATAATACAAGGTGTAATCTACATAACTAAGATCTAATACCGTATCTAATGCAGTGTTAACATCATAAACTTCGCCACCAAATTCAAATAGTGCATCAAGTTCTGCACTACCATGCGTATCTAAGGTAGTAGACGCTATCTTGATGTTTGGAATTAATGGAATAGGATGTTCAAAGGCAACAAAGTAACTACCTTGGCTTTCATCATTAAAGTCAAATACCGCTTGTGTTTCTTTCCCTTCACCAAATGTACCTTCAGCTTCATTAGCCCACATATGACCACCAATATAGAGGCCTAGTAAAGTATCAGCTTGTACGCTAGTAGAAAGTATTGTTGCTAAACTTGCTGCAATAATTGCTTTTTTCATTGTTATTACCCTTTTCTCAGTAGTTCATTTAAATCGATTAATGCTGCATTTGCGCGTGAAATATAATTAGCCATCACTAAAGAATGGTTTGCTAACACACCAAAGCCATCGCCATTTAAAACCATAGGGCTCCATAGCGTTTGTTGACTTGCTTCTAATTCTCTTATTATTTGTTGCAAGCTGATTTTAGCATTTTTATTTTCTAAAACACTATCAAAGTCAATTTCAATAGCCTTTAAAAAATGTAATAACGCCCAAGCTGCGCCACGTGACTCATAAAAAACATCATCAAGTTGCCACCAGCTGGTTTTCATTTGCACACGCGAACCTTCATCACTAGACTGCTTAGCAACATTATCACCCGCTAAATCTGTATTTACTTGCTCTCTGCCTACACTGGCACTCAAACGTTGTGAATAACCACCTAAACGTTTTTGTACTTCTTCAAAATAGGAAGCCAAGTTATCAGCTCGAGCATAAAATTGGGCGTGATCATTCTTATCTTTACTAGAACCAACCAAAGCATTTCTATAGTCATATAAACTTGCTATCGCTTTTCTATATTCTGATTCTGCGCTAGGCATTGCCCAACTTTTATTATCAATATTGAACTTGGGCTGAGCTATTTTAATATGCTTGTTTGCTAAAGATTGTGATTGAGAACGACTTAGATCTTTGCGCATTATTAGCGCCATATCACGAACCATTTCTAGAATACCAAACTCCCATGCGGGCATATTATCTAAAAATAGCCCTGGCGGTAATGCATCGTTTGATAAATAGCCACCTGATTTATCTAAAAGTGTTTCCGCAACTTTAATTAATGTCGTTGTGGTAGTGTAACCAACAACAGGAGCTACATTTTCAGCCGATGCCGCACTGGTAACTTCTTTTTGAATATCAATGTCATCAGGCATGAAGCTCCAATAGACACCAATAAAATAAAAAAGTAAAAAGATACCAATAGCGCTAAAGCTGATGGTTTTTGCAGAGAAATTCATTTTCATTGCTTACTCCTAGTAATGCATCTAGTGATGATGATGCTGCATTTTTGATAACTGACTATCAGCTTCCTGAGCAGACTTCTCCTGCATAGGGCTATACACAGGAACCTTTAACGAGACAGATTTTTTATCGGAAAAACGCAAAGTTAATTCAACCTTGTGTTTTGATTTTAGGGGCTTTTTAACATCAAATAACATTAAATGTAAACCTGATGGTTGTAATATTACGCGCTCATTTGCTTTGATAATGATAACGTTTATTTTACGCATGCGCATTAACTCTGCCACCATTGTATGTTGATGTATTTCAACGCGCGGTGAAATACTACTGCTAGCGCCAAGCAAAGTCACTGCTTTTTCACTATTATTTGTAATTATCATATATGCCGATGAAATATCACTGCCTGGTATACTGGCTCTCATATAAGCTTTTTCAACAGTAATGCCTGTTTTCTCTACCTGAGCAAAACTCATTTGACTGCATAACAGTAATAATAAAAATAAATGGTGATAGTTCATTTGGGGCTATACTTCCTTACAAACAAAGTCTAAGGTCTTACCATAACATTCAAATACGAGTAACAAAATGACTGATCAAATTATTAGCAAAGAAAATCAAGGCGTTTTAACTATCATACTCAACCGACTTGATAAAAAAAATGCTCTTAGTACGCTTATGTACCAACAACTTTGCCAACAATTTACTTATGCGCAGCAAAGTTCAGATATTCGCTGTATATTAATTCACGGTGATGAAAACTGTTTTTGCGCTGGTAACGATTTACAAGACTTTATAGAAAGTTCTGAAAATGATGATCTAGCGGCCTTCGAGTTTATTAAAATTCTTAGCGCATTTAATAAACCTATTGTCGCCGCTGTTGCTGGCGCTGCTGTAGGTATTGGTACCACCTTATTATTACACTGCGACATGGTCATTGCTGCTGATAATGCTAAGTTTAAACTGCCCTTTACTCAACTTGGTTTATGCCCTGAAGCTGGTTCAAGTTACTTATTAACAAGGCTTATAGGACAAAATCGCGCCTTTGAATTAATGGTTTTAGGTAATACTTTCAACGCAGAGCAAGCATTTCAATACGGTATTGCCAATAAAGTCTGCCAAGCAAATGAGTTATTAAGTCTTGGACAAAACACCGCGTTAGCTATTGCCGCTTTACCTGCTGATGCAGTAATGACTAGTAGAAAACTCATTCGTCAAACAAGTGAGCAACCATTAACTCAAGTGATCAAAAATGAAGCTGATGAATTCTCTCGCTTGGTCAAAACACCTGAATGTAAAAGTATATTGGGGCAATTTTTTAAGCACTAACTTTTACATATATATCAATTTATTACATAAACCCTGCCGAATAACCTGCTCTTATCGAAGGGCTGTTTAGCAATATCACCTCGCTTATGGGCGATATTGCTTAACCATATTGACTGTGCTCTTGGTGATGATTTCTATTTCGTGTTACTAGCCAAATAACGACAGCAATTAATAGGACAGGCCAAAAAATACCTATAGCCACCATAGCTAATGAACCTGCGATTAAAAGCCCTAAAAAAATAAGTGAACCAAATACACTCAACACTATTGCTAATGCAATTAATACTAAAAGAACAGTTGCCACGGCGGATACTCCTATTACTTTTAACGGCTCAATTAGCTCACCATCCATATAAACATTAATATCAAGCAACTCTAAAAAACTTACCCCTAAAACATAAGTGAGAAATAAAGTAGCAAAAATTGCTAATAATAAAGATTTAAAAAAACTCATGGGAACCTCCTTCTTACAATAACCAAAATGATTAACGGTACCTACTCTCTGGTAACAATACGCTAGCCACAACATAAGCAACACCCGTAGCAACTGGTATCATAATTAGTGCGGCAATAGCTGCAAGGCGCACCACCAAGCGAGGTACCTCATAATGCTGGGCAATGCCCGCACAAACGCCAGTTAATTTTTTGTGGGTACTATCTTTTGCTAACCTATCCTTGATACTTTTATTCACTGAATATTCTCTTTCGTATCTCATGATGACACTCCTTACTTCTACTTGGATTTATTTATCTATGCACTTGCAGCTTGTTTTTTCATCTCTTCAAGCTCTTGCTCAACACTTTCATCTTGCTCTAATTCTGCAAATTGAGCATGTAAACTTTTATCTTGACCGCTACCTTGAGTGAGATCGTAAGCCTCAACTTGTGCTTCAACTCTGTCTATCTTTTGTTGATAGCGTTCAAATTTACTCATGGCTTCTTCAATATTATAAATAACCGCTTTTTCTCGCACCTTTAAACGAACATGTGCTGACTCTTGACGAAGAGTTAATGCTTCTTGACGACGCTTTGCTTCTGACAACTTTTCTTGTAGTTGCTGGGCATCATCTTGTATTTTTGCTAAAAACTCTGCAATTTGATCCCCTTCTTGCTCAAGCAAAGTTAATTCATGTTGATATTTATGCTTTTGCGTTAAGGCTGATTTAGCTAGATCTTCACGATCTTTCGTTAATGCTAATTGTGCTTTACTGTGCCAATGTTCAACACTGGCGTTAGCTGCTTTAACTCGTCTTGCATGCATTTTTTGCTCCGCTATATTTTTAGCTGCTGTTGCTCTAACATCCACCAAGGTTTCTTCCATTTCTTGAATGATTAAACGAATCATCTTCTCTGGTTGCTCAGCCTTATCAAGCATGCTGTTGATGTTTGCATTAACAATATCGGTAAAACGTGTAAATAATCCCATGACTTTCTCCTACTATTACAATGATTTGATTTTTTTAGTCTTTCTAATTTAGTTACTTTTCGGCTGCTCGCTCTGCTTAACTTCTTCAATAGCGGTAGCTGACTTTTCATCGCTTAACCATGCTAAAGACTCAGCAACAGACTCATCAAAAGAAAAATCAATGCTAAAGCTGCTTAACTCTTCTTCGATTGTTTGTTGTAATTGAACTGATAAATCACTTACAACTTGCTGACCTTGCTCTATTACCATCTCGGTTAGTGAATTTTCAATACTGCTTGTTTCTGCTGCATCTGCATTTACGCTAAAAGCAGCGCCTAAAGTGATTAATAATGCAGCTGTGATTGCTCTACGGTTAAAATGTTTCATTTTGAAATTCCTTCTTGTGAATTTGTTTACTTGTTTAAAAAACTGTTTATATTACCAACAACCTATTAGTTGTTATCGTTTGCGCCTGAACTAATACAAGTACTATTACAAGTGCCATGCCAACCGTTATATTTTTTATAACAGCATGAATTAAAATAAATTTTTACAAAATGATTTTTCAAACAAACCTTGCAGACATAATATGTCGTGCGATTTTTTGGTTAAATTAACCACAACAATGGTGAAAATGACTAACAAGGTAAAGTTACTTAATAAGCATGTTATTTGAGATCCAAAAACATAAGCACATACATACCCAAAGCAGGATGAATTTTTATAAACTGAAGCTAATAATCCTGCAAGCTAGTGAGATATTTGTTAGCGCGCGAGAGGATTAAAGTGGTGTTATTGAAAAGGAGAGACTTACTAGGAGGTTAAAAAATTTTAGGAAGTTTTTATATAGATGGAAAATTATTTAGTCGCTCAAGGCTGAGCTACTATGGGCAGAGCTGTTTAGCCTGGGGTTATTGTTAAAAAAATAACCCTAAACTAAAAAGATTCTTGCTCAAAAATACTCACTAACAGCGATATAGCCAGCATAGATACGGCAGGTACTATCATTAGTGCAAATAAAGTGCTTGAAGTTAACATGAGTCATTCCTTAGTCGTAATATTCAAAATAGTCAGTAATCAACTATTGATTTATTTAAGCTATATACATTTAGTCGCAATAACTATTACAAAGGTTGTGCCACTGTTACAAATAAAAGTGAAATACTTGATAAATAAAGGATTTTATTTTTATCTGATGAAATAATTAAGTAGACAAGAAGATACTTTGCATTTGAACTAGTTAAAATAACCACTTATCGGTTAAATTAACAAATAAATAGCTTTTTATGGAGTGTTAAACTATCGAGTTTTTCGATTTTGGGACAGACACTCCCAGAATCAGAACATTTATAGCGCTATAGCTGTAAGGGCATGCCATTCGCTATATCCAGCATTCAAGTTAACTCTGAGGCTATAATCTAGCTGTTAAAATTCTATCCTTTCGATTGAATCACCTTGAAAGTGACGAGGAGTAAATACTTACCATCAAGATATAGTAAAGAATTCTCACCTAAATTTTTATAAGCTCACTTTTGAAAAAGCTTCTTTTAGTGTATTACCGTTGGCGCCCGCTTGCCCTGCGCACTCACTTAAATAACGACGATATTGTCGGGCCCCCGCCAAACCATTACAAAGACCCAGCATATGCCGAAGCACATGCCATGCCCTATTATTGCCATGCTCAGGTGTGGTGCTCACATATTCATCCACGTAATCAGCCATTAGATTAATAACTTGTTCACGAGAAATTACATCTTTTTCAACCCCATAAATAAGCTGATCTACTTCAGCTAGCATATACGGGCTATTATAAATTTCACGACCAATCATTACGCCATCAATATGCTGTAAATGATTGTTAGCTTCCGCTAGTGTTTTAATGCCACCGTTTATAGAGATTTTAAGCTCGGAAAAGTCTTGCTTTATTTGATATACCCTTGAGTAATCAAGCGGTGGAATATCACGATTTTGCTTTGGACTTAAACCACTTAGCCAAGCTTTACGCGCGTGAATAATAAAGTGCTGACAACCCGATGGCGCCACTTGTTCAATAAAAGTATGGAGAAATTCATACGAGTCTAAATGGTCAATACCAATACGAGATTTCACCGTAACAGGTACACTAGTGGCTGCTTGCATTTCATTAACACAATCAGCAACCAAGTTTGGCTCTGCCATTAAACAGGCACCGAAACGACCATTTTGCACACGATCAGACGGACAACCTACATTAATATTGATTTCGTCATAACCATGTTGCTCTGCAATTTTGGCACACTCGGTCATGTCTTTAACATTGCTGCCGCCAAGTTGAAGCACCAGCGGATGCTCAGCATCATTATAGGAAAGGTAATCCCCTTTGCCATGCAATATAGCTCCGGTTGTCACCATTTCTGTATAAAGTACAGTGTGGGCTGACATTAAGCGGTAAAAATAGCGACAATGGCGATCGGTCCAATCGAGCATTGGGGCAACAGAGAGCTTGTGGGATATTGTTTTTTTTGAAAAAGAAGACATAAAACCTCATAAATCATAAACTTACGGAAACACTTGAGTTTATTGGTTAATTAATACTTGCGTATAAAATGCGATGAATTCCCCTATAAAGCCTTCTTGGTGGAACTAAAACCCCATTATGGGGGAACTAAAACCTCCTTGATTGATATTAAAGAGGAAGTAAAGGGCAACGTATTATGGCGAATTATACCATTAGTAAAAAAACAAGAAAGAACGGAATTGTTTATTGTGCACGAGTTCGCTCCAAAGAGTCAGGAATTGTGACATTTTCAAAATCAAAAACTTTTAATTCAAAGGTAGCCGCAACAAGATGGGCTAGAGAAATCATTCACAAAGTCGAAAAAAACTTGTCTAATGAACCTTTTGAATTAATTGAGTGTACGCTTAATAAATTAAATCCACCCTACTTTTACTTTCTTCTGACATTTTAACCTCTGGTGTTTTCGGTGTTTCAACATTTTTAACTGTAACAGTTCTTGTTTCTGAAACTTCATCAAAGCCATCTGATACAAATACTTCAAAAGTTAAATCAGCATCTCTTGTTACAAACAAAAACAACAAGTATTTAACCAAGCACTTATTATTTACCCTTACTTTATGACTGACAAAATCTCTCTAAAGTTTTCTTGCTTGGAGCTTTTTACCAGCTCATATATACACATTTCTAAACTTGTTACACTGGCGCCGCTATCCTGCATTTTTAGTGACGCTAAATCAATATTTGATTGTAAACGAGATGAAATACAATCTGATACCACCTCTACTTTGAATCCCTCATTTAACAAACCTAAAACAGTTTGATAAACACAAATATGAGCTTCAATGCCAGCAACTAACCATTGTTGCTTACCTGTAGCTTTAACAGCGCTCTTGATCGACTCTTCAAATAGGGCATTAAAGTGATATTTCTCATTTACATTAAACTCCTGCAATAACTCAGAGAGCTCAGGAATAGTCGCCCCTAAGCCTTTGGGATACTGCTCAAGCCATATGATAGGTATAGACAGTACTTTGCAACATTGAATCAACTTTTTTGTATTCGCAATTAGCAAGTCACTATGTTGAACCATTCTCGCCAAACTACCCTGCACATCCACAAGTATCAGGCCGCAATTTTCTTTCAAAAGCATATCTTCCTCCTAAGTAACCTCAATCGCATTATTATTTTACCGAATCATCAATACACTTTATTGCTCAGCAACTTCCATGGCTTCAATATTAACGATTTCGCTGCGATTTAAGGTGATTTTAAAGCGCTGTAAATGCTCCACCTCTTCATCTACATTACGAAGAATAAGGTTAACTTGATAGCGGCGCTCTACTGCTTGGCTAGATATTTTTTGTCCATCCAAATTATATAAGCGCCCAGCCCCTTTTTTCAAAAAGCGTACAAACGGGGTTAGGTTAAAAAATATTTGTTGTTGAATTTCATCATAACCAGGCAAAAATTCTTTGGCGAGTACTTTATTGTCACAGCGAAAATGTAACAGACGCGCGGCTTGCTTATTCTGCTGTCGGCGTTGTTGAAATAATTCATTCACTGTTTTAGGCAAGTCTTTGCTGCTTATATGCTCTAACCAGAGGATCTGGCTTAGAATACGCTTTTGATTAACGCTATGGCGAAATAAGTTTTGCCATTTAGGGCGTCCTTTTTGAATTTTGCGCCAAATAAGGCTAGTCAGATCTTCTTTAAATGTTTCCCGCAAACCGTAAATGAAGCCTAAAAAAACAATCAGTGCGACAGTCACTTCGGTAAAGCTTGAGCGAGCATTAAGCACTAATACCATCACAAAAGCCATAATCACGGCAGTAACGCCTCCTCTAACTAAGCGCTTTAAATTTAAATCTAAATATCGAGTCTGTTTTTGAAAAACAACGCCATATTCAATTAAGCGTTGTAATAAACGCATTTTATTAGTGATTCGGTTTGGATCATCTAGCGTTACTTGCGAGTTATATTTACACTCAAGACGGTAATTATTTTCATCGCGACAAAAGGTAAGCAAAAATTCTCGCTCGGTTGAAAAATCACTGCTTTTTGGCCCTTTAGATAATAACTTTAAAAATGATTGCTCAATATGCCAGCTTAAATAGTTATCGGCATTATCAAAAAAAGAGCTCAATTTACTATCTGATGGCGTATAACGACGCAACTTTTTAGTTAAATTAGTGATTTGCTCTGCTAATTCAATAGCGGCGGGGTAGAATTCTTCTGCACTTTTTAGCTTCAAGGTCTGCTTTATATCTGCATCAAGGGCTATTTTTAGTTGATAGGAATATAAATTCAAGTTCAAACGGTAGTCACTTTGCTCGCCTTTATTTTCGCCCTCAAAGCGTTGGCTAATAAAACGACTTCGCACTAAGGGAAGGTGTAATTGATCTGAATAATAGGCACTATGGCTTTTTATATTACTGTAAAAATAATCTTCAGCATTTAAAGTGCTTGGACTGATCCCCATTTCAACAGGCAGCGAAAAATAAAGATCAATTCGCTGCTGTGCTTGTGGCAGCAATTGGTGAGTTATTTTGATGGATAAATTTTCGTCTTGAGACAGTTTTACCTTATTCACGCCCTATTACTTATCCTTTTAAAAGTACTACCCTTTAAGCATAGCAATAAAGCCACTGATTATTCGAGTTAATTTATAATATTGCTATTAAACTGCTCAGCCATCATCGCTCAACTTAAACAACGATGGCCGATTATGCTGAGCGTGCTAAAGGAAAGGCAAATAGAAATGAACCGTTGAACCTGCACTATATTTTTATGATGATCTTACGCTGGTATAGCTTTAAGGAAACAAACCAAAATAAAACCACGTGGCTAAAAGCAAACAAAAAGGATGCTAAAGTTGGCTCAGCAATAACCTTAAATTTCTCATACAACCAATGATACAAAGAGCTGTTACCAACAGGAATATTTAAATATACCGTAACAAATAAGAAAGACAGTACATAAACAAATAACGGGTTTGTACCATACACTAATAACGGTGACACTAGATTTTCATGACCCTTAATATCAATTAACCAAACAAATGCGGCGAGTAATAAGCAGGCAAAACCTGTGGTATAAATAACATAGGAGCTTGTCCATAAAGATTTATTGATAGGTAATACTAGACTCCATAAGGCGCCAAAACCGATAGCAAGTCCACCAATAATAATCAGTTTGATAACACTGGTATTTTTATCTTTAATACTAGTTAAATAACGTGTTAATTCAAAACCTAACAGCATATTCACTAAGGCAGGAAGTGTACTAAGCAAGCCTTCAGGATCAAAACTTACGCCCCGCATAGAATACATATGATTAGCACCTAAAACGGCTAAATCAAACTGACGGATAATATTGCCTTCTATTGTTAAACCACTGCCGCCAACACTAAGTAGTAATGCCCAATAGCCCAGTAAAATAAACGCTGACATCATGAAAATGCCACGACGATTAAGCAGCAAAACCAAACTTGCGGCAATAGCATAGGCAATGCCAATACGTTGTAATACGCCCATAATACGCCATTCTCCTACGGGAGTATCAAACGGAATAACATTGAGCATAAAGCCAATACAAAACATGATTAAGCCACGCTTAGCAATTCTTACAAACTGCTCAGGCGTCGCAGCAAAATCACTCTTTCTAAAAGAGAAAAACATGGCTGAGCCAATGATAAACAAGAAAAAAGGAAACACTAAATCAGTTGGCGTAGCGCCGTGCCAGTCAGCGTGTAATAAAGGCGCATAAACATGTGACCAAGTGCCGGGCGTATTCACTAAAATCATCAAAGCAATAGTAATGCCTCTAAAGGCATCAAGAGCTAAATAACGCGTCATAATTCATCCAAACAGTTATAAATTTAAAAACAGGCTATATACAAGACGAAATGATAGCGCTGTCATTTTATTAAGATAACAAAAATAAATGCTAAATAATAACTATTTCATCAGCTAATAAAATTCATCGCACGTGTGCAATAAATAACAATAATGCTACACTGGTGAAAATCATATATAAATCAGCATAAAAACACAGATGCCTGCACCAACTTCATCACATTTACATTCTCATGACTCTTCCCATGAGATGTTATTAGCCCAAGCACAACAAGTTTGCCAACAAAAAGGCGCTCGTTTAACAAAAACACGTGAACAAGTATTTATGCTGCTTGCCAAACATGAAGGGGCTGTTGGTGCTTATGATTTATTAGCTGAACTGAAAGAGTTAGATCCTGCCGCCAAGCCTGCCACTATCTATCGCGCGCTGGATTTTTTATCTAAGCAAGGTTTCGTGCATAAAATTGAATCCATTAATGCTTTTGTAATGTGTCACCACTTTGGTGATTGTGACCATCCTGTGCAACTGCTTATTTGCGATGAATGTGGCCATGTTGAAGAGATCCAATCAAACAATTTTGATTTAGCACTACGTTCAATGGCTGATGCTAACGGCTTTACCATCAGCCACCAAATTGTTGAAGCTCACGGAAGTTGTAGCGCCTGCAAATAGGCGCTACCAGTAAGTTTAATAGTTAAAGCTTTGCTTTTTAAATTCATTAAATTTTGTCGCAACGTCTTCATCGGCTAAATTTAATTTAATAACAGCCTTAGGATTAACTAAAAACCAACCTAAAACCACATCAACTTTATCGCCTTTTTTAATGGCAAAGTCATACTCAATGGTTCTTTTCTCATTAGCTTTTATCATGGTATTAGCTAGTTCTTTTTTTGCCAGCCATGGCATTGCAGGTTTACCATTAGTACCTATGACTCGGTTAAAATATTGATCTTTAAATTGTGTTACCTTTCCTGCTCTTGTTAACTGCACTTTAAGCACAGCTAAGCGAAGTGGGTGAAGTAGCATTGCATGAGAGCTTTGGTTATCAATATTGACTTTAAAAGTTTTTATCTCTCTAAGCACCGAAATATCAACATATTGCGTTAGCATTTCTGAATTAAAGTGTGAGCCTGGAAAACCATGAAAAGCGTGTTCTTTGGTGTCTTTCAGCGCAGTTACGCTGCCTTTTACTTTTGGCATGTGGCAACTAACGCAGTTAGCTCCATCCATTTTATTGTCTATATTGGTAGAGCAAACATTAAGGCCATGTTTATTTTTTTTATGTGAGTGGCAACCAACACAAACATTACCATTTTTCATCTGCTCATTTTCTGTTTTTATACTTCCATGATAGGGTGACTCCATACTATCTTCTAAAGTGCCAAAATATTTTTTGGGTATTTCACTCATTATATTGGTGTTAGATTTTTTTTCTAATGCAATACTTTCTATTCGGTGGCAATAAGCACAGCTAACTCCTTCTTGATGTGTGGCGTTATTAGCCTGTGGTAAGGCTTTTTTACCTTTAGCTAACATTTTATCTAAATTATCAGCTGCTGGTGTATGACATTTGCCACACACATACTGTTCAAACTTTAGATTTTTAGGGTGCTTATTCCATACAGATGCATGAATAGGGTCTTTTTGAGGTGTTGAGTTTGCATGCATAGAGCCAAAGTACTCGTCATATATTTGAGTATGACAAGCTTGACATTCTTTACTAGGCGCGTATTTACCCACAACATTATTGCCGTAAGTAATATAAGAGAATAGCAATAAAAACAAGAAAACATATTTCATTTGAGAACCTTTTTGACCTAAATAGTTATAGTAGAAAATACTACATTAATTAATTCTAATATAATAAACTGCAATCTACAACATCATCGTTAATTTTACCTCACATAATTTAATCACCTTCTTTATCCCAAATTATCAGCCGTTAATCGCAAAGTAGCCTCTAAAACATTCACAATAACAGGTTAAGCATGGTATAAATCCCGGCTAACAAAGCGGCTAGCTTTGTATACAAAATAATTATTACTCATTGGAAGGCTATGAAATATTCAATCTCGACAGCGATCATCTGTCTAACTGTTGCATTTGTTGGCAACTTAATTAGCGCTGATGCTCAAGCAAAAAGTACCATTGCTAGTGACAAATTCCGTCAACTAGAAGAAGTTTTACCTACGCCAAATATTTACCGCACCGCATCGGGTGCGCCTGGGCACAAATATTGGCAACAACAAGTTGATTATGATATTGAAATCAAACTTGATGATAAAACGCAACAATTAACTGGCTTTGAAACCTTGAATTATAAAAATAATTCACCTGACACCTTACGTTATATCTGGTTGCAGCTCGATCAAAACAAATTACAGCGCGGCTCTGGTGCCAAATTAGCGAAATCAACAACAGCACTGAACAAAGTAACCTACAGTAGCGCTCGTAACATGATTGAAACACCAAAATTTAATGGTGGTTACAATATTACTAAAGTAACAGCGAGTAACGGCAAGCCGCTACACTATGCTATCAACGGCACCATGTTACGAATTGACTTACCTAAGCCGCTTAAATCCGGTGACGACACTGAGTTTAATGTTGAGTGGAACTACCAATTACACGAGCAAAAAGTATTAGGTGGCCGCTCGGGTTACGAATACTTCAAAGAAGATGACAACTATTTGTATGAAGTAGCCAGTTGGTTTCCTCGTGCTGTTGCCTATTACGATGTAATGGGTTGGCAAAACAAGCAGTTTTTAGGTCGTGGTGAATTCACCCTTGAATTTGGTGACTATGATGTAAAAATTACCGTACCTGCAGATCACATTGTGGCAGCAACGGGTGTGTTACAAAATGCCAAAAAAGTATTAACCAAAGCACAGCGTAAGCGTTTAGAAGAAGCAAAAACAGCTAAAAAACCAGTACTTATTGTCACGATTGACGAAGCGCTAGCCAATGAAAAATCTCGCTCAGAAAAAACAAAAACGTGGCATTTCAAAGCAAAAAATGTTCGCGACTTTGCTTTTGCCTCAAGTAGAAAATTCATCTGGGATGCCCAAGGTTATCAGGAAGGCGGCACAGATACTATGGCGATGTCATTTTACCCAAATGAAGGTAACCCATTATGGGAAAAATATTCTACTGAAGCCATTATTCATACTATGGAGCAATATAACAAATACACATTTGCTTATCCTTATCCTGTATCTATTTCAGTCAATGGTCCCGTGGGTGGTATGGAATACCCAATGATCACTTTCAATGGTCCGCGCCCAACACTTGATAAAAAAACCGGTGAAAAAACCTATTCTCGTCGTACTAAGTACGGTTTAGTGGGGGTGATCATCCACGAAGTAGGTCATAACTATTTCCCAATGATTGTCAATTCTGATGAACGTCAATGGACTTGGATGGATGAAGGTTTAAATACTTTCTTACAGTTTATAGCTGAGCAATCATGGGAAGAAGGCTACCCATCTCGTCGTGGCGATGCTGCAAATATCACTAGCTACATGAAAAGTAACAACCAAGTACCTATCATGACCAACTCTGAGTCAATTTTACAGTTTGGCAATAACGCTTATGGCAAACCAGCAACCGCATTAAATATTTTGCGTGAAACTATTATGGGTCGTGAGTTATTTGATTTTGCTTTTAAAGAATACGCTCAACGTTGGAAGTTTAAACGCCCTACCCCTGCCGACTTTTTCCGTACCATGGAAGATGCTTCAGCGGTTGATTTAGATTGGTTCTTTCGTGGTTGGTTCTACACCACAGATCATGTTGATATTGCCTTAGGTAACATTCACCTTTACACCGCTGATAGCCAAAACCCTGACACTGAAGAAGCTTGGCAGCGTGCCTTAGATAATGAAAAACCTGAATATATTTCTAGCATCATGAATAAAGGTCAATGGCTTCGTACCCAAGATAAGCCTGAGTTATTAGATTTTTATAACGAGCACGATAAATTTACTGCCACCAACGCAGCGAGAAACAAATACAACGCAAGCATGAAACAGCTAGAGCAATGGCAAAAAGATTTATTACTTAATCAAAGTAACTTCTACGTTATTGATTTTGAGAATAAAGGCGGTTTAGTGATGCCTATTCTTTTAGATATTACTTACGCAGATGGCAGCACTGAGCATATGAAAATTCCTGCTGAGATTTGGCGTCAGAACTCGAAGAAAGCATCTAAGTTATTAGTGCGTGACAAAGAAATCACTGCTTTAGCAATAGATGCTAAATGGGAAACAGCGGATGTCGATGTGAATAACAACTACTGGCCAGCTCGACCTATTAAGTCTCGCTTCAATCTATACAAGAAAAAGAAGAAAGACATGATGCGCGATTACAATAAAGAATTGAAATCGGCTGATGAAGATAAAGAAACAAAAGAAAACGAAGATCACTAATGTTTACTTTTTGTCATTCTTTAATTAATAAAATCTTGTTGAGTATTTTATTAATCGGGCTAGCAGCATCTGCTGCTGCCCACACTTATTTTTTTGGTGTTACTGAATTAAACCTAAATAGAACGAGTAAGCATATTGAAATAATTCATCAATTTACGGCTCATGATATTGAAAACACCATTGCTGAAAAAAAACAAATTCACTTCTCTCCAGAGCATCCAAAGTATGATAAATACATACAAGCTTACTTTGAAGAACACTTCACGCTAGCGCAAAACAATAATGAAGTGAAGCTGAACTGGATTGGTTTTGAAATCAGGCGAGGGCAAGTTTTTGCTTACCAAGAAAGCAATAGCCAAAACTCTTTAAATAATTTGGTGATAAAAAATACTATACTCATTGATACTTACGCTAAGCAAATCAATACCGTTAATTACCAAGATTTAACTTTGCCCGCTAAACTAAAAATGCAAGGCAGTTTGACCTTTAAAAGCAGCCAGCCCGTTGGCAAAATTAATGTCTTAAAGACCAAATGAACACTTCTAGCGACCATCAGTAAAAATAATTACCAGCATTGATTTACATTTGTTGCAGAAGTGTGCAAAATCAAAGTATTGTAAATAGCTAAGTCTCGGAAGGCTACATGAAAGTAGAGTTTATTAACCCGTTTTTATCATCAATGCTAAATGTCATGTCTACTATGGCACAAATTGAATTAGTCCCCGAAAAACCTAAATTGAAAAAAAATGAGATAGCCAAAGGTGATGTATCAGGCTTAATAGGCATGGTCAGCCCCGAGACTAAAGGTTCGCTTTCCATCACTTTTGATGCCCCTTTAGCACTCGCAACCATGAAAGGCATGGTTGGCGAAGCGCCAAATGAAGTCAATGATGAAATAACAGATTTAGTTGGCGAAATTACCAACATGGTTTCTGGTGGTGCAAAACGTATGTTGAGCGAAAAAGGCTTTGAATTTGATATGGCAACCCCTGTTGTGGTTTCAGGTCCAAACCACACCATTCACCATAAATCAAAAGGCCCTGTTGTGATAATGTCTCTTAAAGGGGAAATAGGTAGAGCTTATATTGAGTTCTCTTTTGATGAATAAATAATTGTCAAAAAATAACAATTACTGAAACACTAAGGCGCTATTTTTATAGTGCCTTTTTATTTTGTAATACTGAGCAATATTATGTGGCAGCAAACAGAAATAAACTTGATAGCCAAAAAGCGTGGCTTTCATTTAATTACTGAAGAAGTAAACAAACAACTTACCAATATTCGAAATATTCAATGTGGTATTTTACACTTGTTTATAAAGCATTCTTCAGCCTCATTAACCATTAATGAAAATGCAGATCCCACGGTGCGAACTGACATGGAAAAACACTTCAATGTGATAGCGCCAGAGCGAGCACCCTATTATCAACATATTTATGAAGGTGATGACGACATGCCTGCCCATATAAAATCAAGCCTACTAGGTTCAAGCATCACTATCCCCATCAGCAAAGGACGGCTTAACTTAGGTATTTGGCAGGGAATATATTTAGGAGAGCATAGAGATCATGGTGGTAGCCGCGCGGTTGTAGCTACCATTCATGGTGAGTAAATTTTTTTTAATCTTCTTCTAATACATGCGGCCCTGCATAGTTGTCAAAGCGCGAGAATTGCCCTTGGAAAGTGAGCGGCACACGACCAATCGGCCCATTACGCTGCTTACCAATGATGATTTCAGCCATGCCTTTAAACTCACTATCATCGTGATACACCTCATCACGATAAATAAACATGATTAAATCGGCATCCTGCTCAATTGAACCAGATTCACGTAAATCTGAGTTGATTGGACGTTTATCACTTCGTTGCTCCAAGCCACGGTTAAGCTGTGAAAGTGCAACTACCGGCACTTGAAGCTCTTTTGCTAATGCTTTGAGAGAGCGAGAAATTTCAGCAATTTCCAAAGTACGGTTATCTGAAAACTGTGGCGCACGCATTAGTTGTAAGTAATCGATCATGATCATAGAAATACCGCCATGATCACGGTGAATACGCCTAGCTCGTGAACGTACTTCCGTTGGCGTTAAACCGGCGGCATCATCAATAAACATTTTACCGTTTTCAATGAGTAGCCCCATGGTAGACGACATTCGTGCCCAATCTTCATCATCTAATTGCCCGGTACGAATTTTAGTTTGATCGATACGGCCCAGTGATGCCAGCATACGCATCATGATTTGCTCTGACGGCATCTCTAAACTAAAGATTAAGGCGGGTTTATCTTGAGTCATGGCGGCATGTTCTGCCAAGTTCATGGCAAAGGTTGTTTTACCCATAGAAGGTCGAGCAGCAACAATTATTAAGTCTGACTTTTGCAAGCCGGCAGTCATTTTATCTAAATCGGTAAAGCCGCTTGGCACACCAGTAACACCGCCGGTATCTGTTGAACAAAGTTTTTCAATTCTATCAACGGTTTTTTCTAATACTGAATTAATACTTTCAGGACCTTCAGACTTATTAGCGCGCTTTTCAGCAATAGCAAAAACTTTGGTTTCGGCAAAATCTAAAAGATCAGCACTGGTACGCCCTTGAGTATCATAACCCGCTTCAGCAACTTCATTAGCAACAGAAATCATTTCTCGTGTTACTGCTCGTTCACGAACAATGTCCGCATAAGCAGTAATATTCGCAGCACTTGGCGTATTTTTCATCATTTCAGCGAGATAAACAAAACCACCTGCATCATCCAGCTTTTGATCGTTTTCTAATGCTTCAGAAAGTGTGATTAAATCAACAGGCTCACCAAGCTCAATTAATGCCGCTATCGTTTCAAAAATTAACCTGTGTGAGCGGCTGTAAAAATCTTCTGCTACGGTTTTTTCACTAACGCGATCCCAAGTTTCATTATCCAGCAATAAACCACCTAGCACTGATTGCTCAGCTTCTAAGGAGTGTGGTGGAATTTTTAACTCATCAATTTGCTTGTCTTTGATAAATTGCTTTTCTTTGGCAAACTTACCGGGTTTTCTATCTGCCATTTACTGAGCCTTAGCATAAGAGTGTGAGAAGATTTTTTAAGGATGGTTAATGTAACAGAAAATTAGATAAAAATAGACAAAAATAGAGGATTATAAGCGAAAAAAACAGGGTGATTTTACCCTGTTTTTAGTAACAGAATTATCTAAGTGAATACTCACTTAGTTCAAAAGCTATTTCACCACAACATCGCCACTTACCGTGCTAACCCGTACTGAGCCATTAGCATTGCCCGTTTGAAAATAGAGTTTACTGCTTGGGCCATACTTAGCTTCTTGTGCTTTTTGACTGGTAAGCTTATTGATTAAGTTACCGCCAGCATTGGCTTTTAAGCGAAAGTCAGCTTCAATAGCCTGTTGAAAATCTAGCTCAACCGTGCCACTTACGCTGGAAGCTTTCACCGTGCCGTTTTGCTGTAAAAATAAGCTAACGTCACTATCACCACTGACTGTTGACAGTTTAAGTTCATTAATTTCTGCTAGCTCAAGTTCCGTATTGCCAGAAATATTATTGGCAAAAACTTCATTGGCTCTAGTGTTTGATTCAATTTCGCCACTCACTGACTGTAACTCTAATCGCCCTGCTGAGCCTTCATCATCAATATATCCACTAACTACAGATAGGGCGATTTTTCCATGCAATGCTCTACTTTTAATATTGCCACTAACACTGCTTAATTCAATATTTTGACTAAGATTTTTAGCTTTAATATCTCCGCTTACTGTTTTTACAGTCACACTATGAATTAAATTTTCAAGCTCAACATCACTGGAAATACTTTCAAAATTTACCCGCAAATTGTCAGGCATATGAATGGTTAATTGTGTTCCTTCAGAGCTCCAATTGCCATGGTTTGGTAACTCCACTTTAATATTAATAGTACTACCCACTTGTTCAAAAACGAGTTTCTCCGCTTTGTCATCAAGCTCTCCTTTAACGCGAATAGTCGTTTTATCCCAGCCAATAATATTCACCTTGCCGCTTAAGTTCTCAATGGCTACCGTGGTTGCCTCTTTTACCGCTAATGTTTCATTCACTTTTTCACCCGCCACACTGGCAAAAGAGCAAAGTAATGCACTGCAAGTTATCAGCGGCATTAGCATTAATTGCTTAATATTGTTCATAAAAACCTCTTATCTTTTTCTGCTAAATCGTTAATTAAATCGTTTGCCATTTAGGTGCATTGCTTCCCGTGTAAGGCAGTAATTGTTGCAATAAATTTAACTCTTGCTGTTGGGTAAAGCGAAGTAAGTTAAGTAAATCGACATTGTTCTTGTCATTTTGCAGGGCTTTTTCTATGGCCGACCTTGCTTGTGCCAATTGGGTTAACTGTGTTTGCATTTTATCTGGTAACTGTTTTAAATCTGGCTGACCAAAACTCACTAACATAGCTTGCTTTTGCTGTGAAAAATTCTCTTGTATCAATGCCACTAACTGACCGTTAATAAGCGGCTCATTATTTAGTTGTTTTACTTCACTATTTTTAGCTATTAATGCTTTGTCTTGCTCGTCCAAAGGTGAAAAAGACAACCAAGTGACTAATACTGCAACGACTATTGATGCCGCCCAAGCCATGGGAATAAAATATTGCTTTTTGTTATCATTCGATGATTGCTCATCAACTAAGTGTTGCGGCTTGTTTTGAATAGCGCGCTCAATACCAGCCCATAAATCCCGTTGAGGTGTTAATTCATTTGGCAAGTCAGTGACTTTATCAGCTAATACCTGATCTGTTATCTGCTCAACTCTAGTCGCTTTATTCATTAGATCCTCCAACCTGCACTTCCTCACTAAGCCACTCTTTTAATAATGATTTTGCTCTATGATATTGCGACTTACTTGAGCCCACAGCCATATTGAGAATATTAGCAATTTCTTCATGGCGATAACCTTCAACAGCAAAAAGTACAAACACTAAGCGTGCCCGCTCAGGCAGTTTCGCTATATGCTTATCAAGCTCCTCAAGCTCAGATGAATCATCTAATGGTACAGCCTCTTCAATAGCTTAAGCATTTTCACCTTGATCTTCTATACTAAAAACTCGTTGCAACCAGTTCTTTTGTTTACGTAAATGTCCCAGTACAACATTACTGGCAACACTGTGAAGCCAAGTACTGAATTTACTTTCACCTCTAAAATTATTAATTTTTTGCCACAACACCACAAACACTTCTTGGCAAACATCTTCTGCACTATCTTTGTCTGCAAGCATGCGCCAACAAAGTGCGTATATTTTTCTGTGATGTAATTGATAAAGCTGATGAAAAGCCGCCTGTGAGCCTTGCTTAGCCAGAGCAATCCATTCTTTTTCTTGAGAACTAGCAAATAAATTCTGCGTATCAATAACTTGGGAACTATTCAAAAACTGTCTCAGTAATCATTAATATTTAGTGGTTAATAGTAAGTTAGATGCAATATGACAAAAAAGGGTTTAAAAAGTGTGTTTTTATTTTAAGCTGGATCACTAGCACGGTAAAATTTAGCTACAAAAAAAGCGCCAATTGGCGCTTTTTTTCGTTCAATGCAAAAGAAGTAAACTTACTTCTTAGAAAGAGCACCAAAACGTTTGTTGAATTTGTCAACACGACCACCAGTTTCAGCAGCTTTTTGCTTACCAGTGTAGAACGGGTGACAAGCAGAACATACATCTAAGTGAATGTCTTTACCAGCTGTTGAACGAGTAGCAATAACATTGCCACAAGAACAAGTCGCTGTAAAATCTACATAATTAGGGTGAATACCGTCTTTCATGGGAACCTCTATCTCTTTCGAGAACTTGGGCGCATCGCCACTTAGCCGTTTTAAAACGCTAAGCACCATACGAGTTAAAAAATAATGGGGGCGAATAATAATGCATAGCGGGATTGACTGCAAGCTAAAACCTAGGTTAATCGTTTAAAAAATAACGTTATGTGGATATCGGTAAGTAAATAGATAATTATTTCTTAATAAAGTGCGCTTGCTACTTGGCAGCAGTATTTTCTCAGGTCAAAATAGTGGTTAAATAAAACCTTAAGAACTAACGCTTTTAGTGTCAACTCAATACGTACAAGTTGCAGTACCGGTACCCATGCGGCAACTATTCACTTATCAAGTGCCTAGCCCTATGCAATCACCTAAAATACATATTGGTGAGCGCATTGCCGTACCATTTGGCTCAAGACAAGTCATAGCCGTGGTAATAGCACTTAGCGATAAATGTGATATTGACAGCAAAAAAATCAAACCGATTAGTAAGCGCCTTAATGATAGCTTTCATTTAAGTAACACTTTAGTGGCTTTTTTACGCTTATGCGCTAATTATTATCATCACCCTATTGGTGATGTGTTTCAACAAGCACTGCCAAAACTACTTAGGCAAGTAAAAAAGTTAGACATCCAACCGCCCATGGTTTGGCATAGCCAAAAAGGTAGTGATGTTGAGCAACTGAGTAAGCTCGCCAGCAAGGCACCAAAACAACACGCGCTTTTCCTGCTTATTGATAAGCATCAAGGAATAAGTTGGCCTGAACTACGAACCCTAGGTTATAGCAAAACGCAACTTAATGCCTTAGTAACGAAAAGCTTAATCGTTGAAAAAAAACAAAAATCAAAACCATTTATCTGGCGTGAACAGGCATTAAATGAAGAAAATAAACAACGCTTATCTACCGAACAAGCGTTAATTGTTGCGGCTATTAATCAAACGGATGAGCAGTTTTCTTGCCATTTGATTGATGGCATCACCGGCAGTGGTAAAACTGAAGTTTACTTACAAGCCATGGAAAAAGTACTCACCAACAGTCAGCAGGTGCTCGTCATAGTGCCGGAAATTGGTTTAACCCCACAAACACTGTTACGTTTTGAACAACGTTTTAATGTGCCTATCTGTTTGCATCACTCTAACCTTAACGATAGTGAGCGCTTAGACACTTGGCTAAATGCCCAACAAAATAGCGCAGCGATTATTATAGGCACCCGCTCGGCTATCTTCACACCATTGCATCATCTGGGCATGATCATTGTTGATGAAGAACATGATAGCTCTTTAAAGCAACAAGATAGCTTTCGTTATCATGGTCGAGATTTAGCTATTCTGCGTGCTAAACAATTAAATATTCCGGTATTATTAGGCAGTGCAACACCTAGCTTTGAATCTTTACAAAATGCACTTTCGGGCAAATATCAATATCACCAGCTCCGTGAACGGGCTGGAAAAAGTAATAAAGCAAAAATAGCGCTTATTGATGTCGCACAGCAGCAAATGGAACATGGCCTTTCAGGCACCTTAAAGCAGCAGATAAAGCACACGTTAGCCCGTGGCGAGCAAGTACTAATTTTTCTGAATCGACGCGGTTATGCGCCTGCCATTAATTGTCAGGAGTGTCATTGGATTGCTGATTGTCAACGTTGCGACAAACCCTATACTTTTCACCAAAAACAACAACTACTGATTTGCCACCATTGCTCAAGCCAAAAGCGTATTCCTAAACAGTGCCCAAGTTGTGGCAGTGTCAGAATAGCCCCTGTTGGGCAAGGAACAGAACAGCTAGAGCAACGCATTGGCGAGTTTTTCCCTGAGGCAAGTTTAGTCAGAATTGACAGAGACAGCACCCGAAAAAAAGGCGAGCTCAGCAAATTATTGCAAGAGATCAGTGATAAGAAGCATCAACTACTTATTGGTACACAAATGCTAGCAAAAGGCCATCATTTTCCTGATGTTACCTTAGTAGCCGTGCTAGATGGCGATGGCGCTTTATTTAGCTTTGATTTTCGCGCTAGCGAGCAAATGGCACAACTACTAATTCAAGTCGCTGGTCGCGCAGGTCGTGCGAGTAAGCCAGGGAAAGTATTGGTGCAAACCAATTACCCCGACCACCCCTTATTACAAGAAATTGTACACAATGGTTATCAACATTTTGCCAAACAAGCATTAATTGAACGTCAACAAGCAATGTTACCTCCTTTTAGCTTTCAAGCGTTAATTCGCGCCGAGGCAAACTACCCCAGTTATCCAGAAAAGTTTTTACGAGCACTAACGGAGCAGCCCTTACATCAATGTGAGTTTGCCGGTCCCGTACCTGCTGCCATGGAGAAAAAAGCAGGGAAGTTTCGTTACCACTTAATTATTCAAGCAAAGTCCAGAAAAAATTTACACCTAGCGATTTCACAGCTGTTATTAAAAATTCCTGATATTGAATGGCAAAGCAAAGTACGTTGGAGCTTAGATATTGACCCTATTGATTTAAACTGGTGAGTCGTTAAAATAAGCAAAGTTTTCCGCTATTCTTTCTCTTTACATGTCAAATCAAGATTATATTACTCGCCGTCCGGCTAAAAAAAAGAAAAACAACCCTTATAAAAAAAAGGCTGTTGAGCAAAAGCCAAATAACAATACAAAAAGTAAACTCATCATAACCACTGTTATATTGCTAGTTGCCGGATTTTCTTATGGTTTATGGTTTTTAAAAACCAGCCCAAGCACCAAAACACCCCATAATAGCGCTGAAATAAAAGTGCTGGAAAAAAAGGTTGCCACCTTACCCGAGCCGCCGAAAGAAAAATGGCAATATGTAGACGACTTAAAACACAAAGAAGTAGAAGTCGGAGAATATGAGGTTAAACAAAATGGCCCCTATAAAATGCAATGTGGCTCGTTTAAGAAACAATCTCAAGCGGAGTCGTTAAAGGCTAAAATGGCTTTTGCTGGCATCGAAAGTCAAATTCAAACCGCTCAAGGCAAAAGCAGCACTTGGTATAAAGTCGTACTGGGCCCCTACACTCGTAAACGTGCCGCCGAACAAGATAAGCATAAATTAAGAAAAAATAACATTAATGGCTGCCAAATTTGGTTGTGGAAATAGTTTTCTTAATTGAATAGGCAATAAAGTCAATTCTGTCCTTGAAAAGTCAGTAATAACCCCAACTTAATTTACATCAAAAAATGTATTTATTTAGATTGGAGTTAATGTGACTACTATCGTTTCTGTAAGACGCAATGGCAAAGTGGCCATAGGTGGTGATGGCCAAGTTTCTCTTGGTAATACTGTAATGAAAGGTAATGCCAAAAAAGTTCGCCGCTTATACAATGGTAAAGTATTAGCGGGCTTTGCCGGTGGTACTGCGGATGCTTTTACTTTATTTGAGCGCTTTGAAAGCAAGCTTGAACAACACCAAGGCCACCTAACCAAAGCCGCCGTAGAGCTTGCTAAAGACTGGCGAAGTGATCGCGCGCTAAGAAAGCTTGAAGCCTTGCTTGCTGTTGCTGATGAAACGGCATCACTTATCATTACCGGTAATGGTGACGTGGTTCAACCAGAGGAGGATCTTATTGCCATTGGTAGCGGCGGCAATTTTGCCCAATCTGCCGCGACAGCACTTTTAGAAAATACCGAATTATCTGCCAAAGAAATCGTTGAAAAATCCTTAACGATTGCCGGCAATATCTGTGTCTTCACCAACCAATCACAAACTATAGACGAACTTTAAGTTTCGAACTTCTAGCTTTAAAAAAGATTATTGTCATAGCACAAAGCTAAGACAACTTGAGGATATAACCATGTCAGATATGACTCCCAGAGAAATTGTTCATGAATTAGACAGCCATATTGTTGGGCAAAGTGATGCTAAACGTGCAGTCGCTATTGCTTTAAGAAATCGCTGGCGCCGTATGCAGTTAAACGAAGAGTTACGCAGTGAAGTAACACCAAAAAATATCTTAATGATAGGCCCAACTGGGGTGGGTAAAACTGAAATTGCTCGTCGCTTAGCTAAGTTAGCTAGAGCGCCCTTTATCAAAGTAGAAGCAACAAAATTCACCGAAGTTGGCTACGTAGGTAAAGAAGTAGAAACCATTATTCGCGACCTTGCCGATATGGCAATAAAAATGGTTAAAGAAGATGAAATGAGTCGCGTTAAGCATTTGGCCGAAGAAGCGGCTGAAGAGCGAATTCTCGATGTGCTTTTACCTCCTGCTCGCGATGGTTTCGGTAATGATGAAGCCAGTGAAAATAGTAGTACACGACAAATATTTCGTAAAAAATTACGTGAAGGTAAGTTAGACGATAAAGAAATTGAACTAGATTTGACCGCGCCACAAATGGGTGTTGAAATCATGGCACCGCCGGGCATGGAAGACATGACTTCACAATTACAAAGCATGTTTCAAAATATGTCTAGCGAGAAAACTAAAAAACGTAAATTAAAAATTAAAGATGCGTTTAAGGCTTTGCAAGAAGAAGAAGCCGCTAAAATAGTCAATCAAGATGACATCAAGCAAAAAGCTATCTATGCCGTCGAGCAAAATGGCATTGTATTTATAGATGAAATAGACAAAATTTGTAAACGTGCTGACAGCAACAGCGGTGGCGATGTATCACGTGAAGGTGTACAGCGTGATTTATTACCGTTAGTTGAAGGCTCCACGGTAAGTACTAAACATGGCATGATCAAAACAGATCATATTTTGTTTGTTGCTTCGGGCGCATTTCAAATGGCGAAACCATCAGATTTAATTCCTGAATTACAGGGGCGTTTACCTATTCGCGTTGAACTAAAAGCACTTACAACAGAAGATTTTGTTAGGATACTAACGGAGCCTTTCGCCTCATTAACGGAGCAATATATAGCACTGTTAGAAACAGAAGGTGTTGATATTGAATTTAGTGATGATGGTGTTCAGGCAATTGCAAATGCCGCTTGGCAAGTAAACGAAACCACCGAAAACATAGGTGCACGACGTTTACATACTATGATGGAACGACTCACTGAAGAGTTATCTTTCCATGCCGATGAACGCTCTGGCGAGACTATTGTCATTAACAAAGACTATGTTGAGCAAACCTTAAATGAAGTGGTTAAAGATGAAGATTTAAGCCGCTTTATTTTATAACCAAGCAACTTAGCGGTATTATTATCGCTAAGCTGATTAAGAGTACTTTGTAGTGAAAATCACCCTTTTTACCTTAAATAGAAAACAAAAAATACTGACAATAGCTTTTAGCCAAGGTCAGATTTTTGACTTAAGTTTTGAGTATTTACGTGTTTTTTCACCACAAACGAAAAAAAGTAAAACCGCTGCAATTGAAGCACACAAAAAACAAGTTCAATTAGTAGCTATTGAAGCGGTGGGGAAACATGGCTACCGCTTCATTTTTGACGATAATTATAGTGCTATTTACTCTTTCAACTACCTTGCAACTTTAGCAACAGAACAAGAACAACGTTGGCAACAATATCTAGCACAACTAAAAGCCTCCGGTCACTCACGAGAGGCTATGATCGATATCAAACAACTCTAATCTTAGCTTTTCTATACAGTAAACCGGCTAACTTCTGTGTCTAAAACCTGAGCTTGTTGAGTAAGTTCTTAACTCATTTGTTTAGTTTGTTTAGCTGATTGCTCTGTAACATCTCGGAACACTACTACATGATGGTTTACTTCAGCAGCGACTGCACTTTGCTCTTGAATAGCAGTGGCTATAGAGCTATTTATCTCCACAATTAAAGATACATCTTGGGTGATTTCTTCAAGCATAGTGCCTGCAGAGCTTGCTTGATTTGCGCTATCTTCACCTTGATCTGACATTGATCAGACCCCCGCACAAGTTTTTTGAATATTGTACAGTTGCAATGAATGCCCACCAATTAAATGGATAATTTTTTCTCTCAGTTTGTCAAATCCGTCTAAGTAAATGCTGGTTTTATTGTAAACCTCACTATTTTGAACGAAGTTAATGCCCTCGAAGCATTGGAATACCCATCGCATAGTAGGCGTTGCTGTCGGCGTGTTGATTTGATTAGGAATGGTTTCATTGACCTTTTTCATACTTATGCGCATGCGTCGTTGGGCAATTGAGTATACCAGTAAAGATAAGGTCATTATCATCAACAATGCGTCTATCCGGCTTGGTTTTTTGATGAATAAAGAGGATACAAAAAACAACGGGTCTTTTAAAAATCTGAATCCTCTTTCTACCGCTGACTGCGCTTTGTAGTGGTGTAGAACGTCTTCAGCAGCAAGGTCTTTATCATTTGCATTAGTGGCGAGTATGAAACAGGACTTTTGTTCGGTAGCATGTTGAATTGCCTTGTTATTTTGCAAAACGACAACACTCGCTTGCCATACAATTTGTTTGATAGGCGTATTTTTTTTAGGGCGACCTCTCCCCTCATAAACCTTATGCGCAATACAATCAAGCTCGCTTAGTTGATGATATTTTTGACGTTTACTTAGCGCTGTCAAAGCCTTGAATGTATCCTCTTTGCAGGCAAATCGCTGGGCTTGTAAATGAAACAAGTCTTTGTCCAGTTTCTCCTTAGCTAGCTCGACTTGTCTACCCATAGTTTTTGTCGCACGCTCACCTGCCGCTTTCGAATTCACCACTATCCACCGCTGCTGAATATCCATGTGCGCTACTTCATTCACTCGATATTGATAGTTGTCGTCAATCCTCGTCCATTGTTGCGCAGACAAGGCTTCGCTAATGAGCGTTTTTTCAAGTTTGATGGTGGACGGGACAAGGGTAATGAAGGTTAATGTCGATAAAAACTCGGCGTTATCTTTATGGTAAAGCTTACAGTCAGCCACTAAATAGTTGGGCCTAGGAGCTGTTTTCATCATCTTCACCAAGGCCTTAGCGCGCTCTTTAAACACTTTGGTGTCTGCGCTGTTTCCATCCCAATTCTTAACCGCTAGCGGTATGCCACCATCTTGACTGACAATCATTTCTTGAACCACTTGCTTTAGATCAGGACGATGCGCCTTGCTGTGACCATGCGTAATATTGATAACTCGTTCGTCACAGCCTTCTTCGTCATTAGCATAGTCCCCTGTTAGAGAGTGGCTAGTGGTATCTAGCGATTTGAATTGGCAGTCCACGGCCTCTATCTCACAGGCTTGATGCGATACCAAGGAAAACAAACTCTCACAACCGAAGTCATAACATTGGTCCAGTGTGCGCCCTAGCTTATGCCGGTTAAAGTGATTTGTATCAACGCCTTCACGAAACAAATGCTCCATCGGAAGGTTGGTGAAAAACTGAGGACTAGGCGTCAAAGGCCGATTAGCAAACCCCAAACCATTCATTATCATGCCCTTAATTGCTTCACCTGGTGTGATTGCTTGTTTGTCGTCTTGAGGCAGATGTTTGTCTAACAAGGGCACTATACTTAAGTCATCGATAACACCGGCAACAATGCCATGATGGTCTAACCGTTTGATTTTTATTGTCATATCGTCCTCGAAAGTAGAGGGGATATTGTACTAAACGCCAGATCTTGTGGGAAATATTTAAAATAGAAATTATTCAGTTTTGTCTGATCAATGTCAGCTAAATTAAAATATATAAATATAAGTAAGATAGCTTTTGTGATATTAGTTTGTTGCAATTTGGCCACTAAAATTTGGTTTATGCGTTGCCAAATACAACGACTAGATTGAAATACTTTTAATGTACTGTTTTTTATAGGTTTTAATTTGGCCTCTTTTATGCAATTTCAAAAGCGTGCAAGTACTGACGTGCAAGTGCACAGCAACGAGGAGAAATAGATGAGTTATTCGTACAGAAAAGAGCGTTATACAAGTGAAAAATCCGCTGCGAAAGAAAGCCCTATTGACCCAAACCCTTTAATTGTAAAATCAAGTACAACTTCAGGAGTTAAATTTAAGTTTCCTGAATTTTGATAAATAAATCTAATATCTAAACTTTCTTGACCAAGAGATAAATCAATTAATCCTCCATCATTTGGTATACTAATTTCTGAAAAGTGTTCATCGCAGTTGTCCAAATCTATCTAACCCCGTAACACCCTTAATAATCAGGGGGCCGTGAGACGCCGCCTTCATTTTTGATATATTTTTTGTGTATCAGTATCTCTGTGTCGAGATTGTCGTCCCACCATATAGTTTTCTACCGAAGGAGCAAACACTCGACCTTTAGATCTGGAATACCATGCTTGCACACCGGGCTTGATAAAAAGCGCATATGCCTGATCTAAGTTTCTTTCATGGGTTTCAGAATCATTAAATAGTCCTACTTTTCTATAGTTCAGTAAAGTTTCTATAATTCCAAAATACATGGATATCAAAAACCCAAACCTTGCTTTATCTTCTGGAGTGAATGTTTCGTAGTCGCTGGTTCGCCTGTGAAAGATCCTCCATGTTTCTTCATTTGACGCGATCACAGATGTGAAATTCAACCAAAATTCTGAAACTTTGGTATAGCTATCAGCACGTGATTGGATCACAGATGCTCGAATTTGAATTGCTACAAAAATTAGTGAAATAACAACAGCGAGTCCGCCGATAATTTCTGCCCAATTTATCAATGTTTGAATCATTCTAAACCCTTATTTGGTTGGTCATCAGCTTATATTAGAAGGAATATAAGGTCCGTCTAAACGGAGTGTGCATATTTTATGCTAGCGTACCGAAAAAGCAAAAAACGAGCAATGCTAGGATTTCTTGCATACTGAAGCTCTCTGGACTAAAACTGTATATTATTACAGTTCAATAGGGCGAGTTATGCAAGCTCCAAGGAATGCCGGACAGGGTATTACGCAGGGATATGTCCGTCATCGACCCGAGAACACTCAACTTTATCAAATTGTTGATAAGTATTATCCCGACTTTCAACTCTCTCTGGCAGAGCAAGACAAGCGACTACCGCGTTACGTTGAACGTGAGTTTGATGAGTTTTTACGCTGTGGTCGCCTGGAGCATGGTTTTTTGCGGGTGGTATGTGATGATTGCAAACACGAGAAACTGGTCGCCTTTAGTTGCAAGCGTCGCGGATTTTGTCCCAGTTGTGGGTCCCGCAGAATGGTCGAAAGTGCCGCACTATTAGTCGATGATGTACTGCGAGGCTATCCGATCAGGCAATGGGTATTGAGCCTGCCCATTCCAC
>ERZ1048872.193-NODE-193-length-74275-cov-9.172716_pt1 | contig 74275 bp, 69 predicted proteins | sample MGYA00383100_ERZ1048872 | MGnify/ENA primary metagenome ERZ1048872 (study PRJEB29581, sample SAMEA5548370) | metagenome | biome: marine; feature: coastal; material: water | depth 50 m | study: Short-term variability in the microbial, nano- and picoplankton...
CCGGCCTGTCACGCCGGGGGTCGCGGGTTCGAGTCCCGTCAACCGCGCCACTTTTTCTAAGAATTTTGTTCTAAAAAGTTGCGCAGTTCAGTTAGCGTGTCTTGCGGATAATGATCCGGAAAAAAGTGCCCGCCTCGCATTGGTTTTACCGCGAAATTGCTGAGCTTGTCAGACCAAACAGAGTGCATTTTATAGGTTTTATCCATCATCCCGTCTTTCGCATAGAGCACCAAAGAGGGAAGCGTAACGCGTTGATCTAGATCCTTTGCGTCTTGTTCAAAATCTAACGTTGCGCCGGCGCGGTAGTCATCACACATCGCGCGTATGGTTTCAGGATCGCGCCATGCGGTGCGGTAGGCGGCAAGTGCTGTGTCATTAAAGGCGGGTTCTTTGCCTGTGCCCAACCCGGTTAAGCAGGAGTTGAAATAAGTATCAGGATCATGGCCAATCATATTGTCGGGCAACGGCGCGGGCAGGGCGAGGAAGAACCAATGGTAATAGCCAAGCGCTACCTCACGGGAGAGATTCGAAAATAGTGTATGTGTTGGGACAATATCCATGAGCGTCAATGTCTTGAGACGTTCGGGCGCATCCAAAGCTAGCCTGTGTGAAACGCGCGCGCCGCGATCATGGCCGATGAGATGTGCCCGCCCAAGATCAAGATAATCCATCAGATGTAAAATGTCCGCACCCATCTCGCGAAAACTGTAGTTTTCAACGCCTAGGGGTTTGGCAGAGCCACCATATCCACGCAAATCAGGACAGATGACGCGATAGGTTTTCGCCAATTCTGGCGCGATTTGGTGCCACATAAACCGGTTTTGAGGAAAGCCATGCAGCAATATCAGGGCTGGACCAGAGCCAGCGATAGAGTAGGCGATGGGCCCTTTCGGGCCCACAAGCGTTTCGTTGCGAAACCCCTCTATCACGTTGATAAGGCCTCAAGAATACGCGCCCAAGACCGAGTGCCCTTGTGGAAGCTTTCCATATCGTATTTCTCGTTTGGTGAATGGATCTGGTCATCGTCTTTACCAAACCCGATCAGCATCGCGTCGACGCCGAGAATATCTTTGAAGTGCCCCGCAATCGGGATGGATCCACCACAACCCACGTAGGCCGCAGGGTTTGGCCATTCGTCGCTTAGAGCTTTGCGCGCTTTCTCAAAAGCGGGATCGTCGATCGACATTTGGCTCGCTTTAGAGCCTTTGCCGAGTGGGAATTCAACGGTGTAGTCCTCGGGCAAGCAGCTGCGCACATATGTCTCGAATGCTGCGTGGATCGCATCGGGGTCTTGTTGACCGACGAGCCGGAAACTGATCTTGGCACCCGCTTCGGCGGGCAGGACGGTTTTGAAACCATCGCCCGCATAGCCGCCCCAAATGCCATTGACATCACAGGTTGGGCGCGACCAGATCATTTCAAGTGGGGTGCGGTCTTGTTCTCCCGCAGGCACGCTAAGGCCGACATCGCCCAAGAATTTCGCGTGATCAAAACCAAGTCCTTGCCACTGCGCGCGAATTTCATCCTCTAGCTCTGGCACTGCGTCATAAAAACCTGGCAGCGTAATGCGCCCAGTTGTATCATGCAGTCCCGTGACGATTTTGCTTAACACGCGGATCGGGTTCATCGCCACACCGCCATACATGCCGGAATGCAAGTCGCGGTCTGGTCCTTTGATGATGATTTCCTCTGCCACAAGGCCACGCAACATAGTGATGATCGACGGGATCGTGCATTCAAACAGACCCGTGTCGCAGATCAGGGCGATATCTGTTGTCAGCTCTTTCGCGTTCTCTACCATAAAAGGCACCAAAGACGGTGAACCGCTTTCTTCTTCGCCTTCAAAGAAAAACGTGATCTTGCACGGGAGTGTTCCGTGCACTTCTTTCCACGCGCGACACGCCTCGATAAAGGTCATCAACTGGCCTTTGTCATCAGAGGAGCCGCGACCGCGAATAACTTGTCCTTTGTCGGTGTCCTCAATTGCAGGTTCAAACGGTGGGGTGTCCCAAAGATCAAGGGGATCAACAGGTTGCACGTCATAGTGACCATAAAACAGCAAGTGTGGCCCGTCGCCATCAACATGACCCACCACCATGGGATGACCGGTTGTGACACGCTTAGAAGCATCGGCACCAAGATTTCGTAAATCTGCGACCAGCCAATCTGCTGCGTCATCGCAATCACGTTTGAAGGCGGGATCGGTTGAAATGGAAGGGATGCGCAGAAGGTTCAGCAAACGCTCTGTTGCGTCCGGTAGGTTTTCATCAATCTTAGCGAGAACAGCATCAAGAGACATGAGAAATTTCCGTTTGTGAGGGTTCGTTGTGTTGACGCTATCATGCTCGTCGGGACTGTCCAGAAGACGCTGTGTTTCCAAACGCGCGATCTTGCGAAGCTTTCATGACATAGATCAAGGCTGCGACATGTCGCGCCATGCTAGAGCATTGCCATGGGAGTGGGCGCGCGCTAAATCTTCGCTCAACGAATGTTGATGTAAGTTGCTGCCGATGCTTCTTTTTTAACCCGTCAACGAATATGTTTTGGGGGAGTGGCCCTTTGGATTACACAGCACAGCTCGACGTGAGTTTGCAGAACCTCCATTCTGAGGGGCGCTATCGCACGTTCATTGATATTGAACGCCGAAACGGTAATTTTCCACATGCGATGTGGCGAAAGCCTGATGGCACGGATCAGGCAATCACTGTTTGGTGCGGCAATGATTATCTCGGCATGGGGCAACATCCCGTTGTTTTGAACGCCATGCATGAGGCGATTGATGCGACAGGTGCTGGTTCTGGTGGGACTCGCAATATTTCTGGCACGACTGTCTATCACAAGCGGCTAGAGGTGGAGCTTGCGGATTTGCACGGTAAAGAAGCGGCTCTTTTGTTTACGTCGGCTTATATCGCGAATGATGCGACGCTCTCGACGTTACCAAAATTGTTCCCAGGCCTGATCATTTACTCAGACGCCTTGAACCATGCGTCGATGATTGAAGGTGTGCGCCGCAATGGGGGCGCGAAGCGAATTTTCCGGCACAATGACGTGGCACATCTGCGCGAACTTTTGGAAGCAGATGACCCCAAAGTCCCTAAGCTCATCGCCTTCGAATCAATATACTCAATGGACGGTGATTTTGGCCCGATTGAAGCGCTCTGTGACCTCGCGGATGAGTTCGAAGCCTTGACCTATATCGACGAAGTGCACGCTGTCGGCTTGTACGGCCCGCGCGGCGCGGGTGTCGCCGAACGTGACCGTTTGATGCATCGCCTTGATATCATTAACGGAACACTGGCGAAGGCTTACGGCGTCATGGGCGGCTATATCGCCGCGTCCAACAAGATGTGTGATGCGATCCGCTCCTATGCGCCGGGCTTCATTTTCACGACCTCCATCCCGCCCGCAGTTGCGGCCGGGGCGGCGGCATCTGTAGCATATCTCAAACGAGCACCTGAGTTGCGGGAGCAACATCAGACCCAAGCTAAGATATTGAAAACACGTCTGAAAGCGATGGGCTTACCGATCATTGATCATGGCAGTCACATTGTTCCCGTGATGGTGGGTGATCCGGTTCATACGCAAAAACTGTCGGATATGTTGCTCGAAGACTTTGGCATCTATGCACAACCGATCAATTTCCCAACTGTTCCAAGAGGGACAGAAAGGCTGCGGTTTACGCCTTCGCCTGTGCATGGACCTCAAGAGATGAATACCTTAGTTCAAGCGATGGACGCGCTCTGGTCGCACTGTGCGCTGAATCGTGCCGATTTAACGGGTTAGCCCGAAAATAGTGCAGAATCAGTTGCGTCGTGCTACTGATGCGCCAATAAGGCGATAAGACGAGCCGAACCTGTGGATAAGTTGCGGGTAAGGCGTTGTCTAAGAGTATGAGGCGGGGCAGATGATCGGGCGCAAAAAATCGCGCAAGCTAGAAGACGTGGACGTCGCCCCCAAAGGGTTCGACGACTACGACTTGCAGCTCGGTGATGTGATGCGCGGCGAGCGTGCGACGCTCGGCAAATCCTTGCTCGATGTGCAGCGAGAGTTGAAGATAAAAGCCTCCTATATTTCTGCGATTGAGAACGCTGATCCTAGCGTGTTTGAAACGCCGGGTTTCATTGCAGGCTACGTGCGGTCTTACGCACGCTACCTTGGCATGGATCCAGAGGGCGCGTTTGATGTGTTCTGTGAGGAAAGCGGGTTCTCGACGGCACATGGCATGTCGGATGAAGCCTCTTCTATCAAGAAATCCCGTGCCGCTGAGATTATTGCGTCGTCTTCCGCGGGCCGTGATCCTTTCGCTCAGCCAAGCACGCCTTTCGTGCCAATCAACGACGCCTTCATGTCTCGGGTAGAGCCGGGCGCAATTGGATCAACGCTGGTTTTGGTAACTTTGCTAGGGGCCATCGGATTTGGTGGTTGGACTGTTTTGAATGAAGTTCAGCAAGTGCGTGTCGCACCAGTCGATGAAACGCCGATTGTGCTGACAGACCTTGACCCAGTTGCGCGCGCGACTGTGCCGTTTGAAGAAAACGAAACTGTTGCCGCAATCACAGGCGACGTTGTACCAGTTGTCGATGGTCTTGATCGTCTGTATCGCCCGAAAGCGTTGGACACCCCCGTGCTTGTAGCGCGTGATGCTCCAATCTCTATGATCAACCCAAAAAACTTTGGGGCATTTGCTGCCGAGCAAGCGGATGCCGCCGCTCAAAACGAACCAGTGCTGTTCGCAGATGGAACTGTGTTGATTGCGCCTATCGAAGCCACTGTACCACAAGTTGTTGAACAAATTCCGGATCAGGTTCAGCTTGTCGCGGTGCGCCCCGCTTGGGTGCGCGTGAGCGCGGCGGACGGAACATCTGTTTTTGAAGGCATTCTGGATGCGGGCGATACCTATCCAATTCCAATGACGGAAGATCCCGCAACACTGCGTGTGGGTGCATCCGGTGCAATTTACTTTGCAGTAAACGGCCAGCATTTTGGTCCAGCGGGCCCTCGTGGGCAGGTGACGTCTAAAGTTGCGCTTTCTGCGGATGCTTTGACTGAGAAATATACGGTTGCGGATATCAGTGCCGACCAAGACCTTGCACGTGTTGTGGCAGAGGTCCAGGGGCTGCAAATCCCAATCGAATAAGCTGACTTAATCCCGCTACTCTCCATTGCTTGATCCCACACTGCGTCCTATGTTGGGCGAAACTGCTCGCAGGTGCGTAAAGGGAATCCCAATGTCGCTGAACCACGTCCGCCCTTGGAAAAATATCTATCGACGCACATCGCGCCAAATTATGGTGGGCAATGTGCCAGTTGGGGGCGATGCTCCAATCGCGGTGCAAACGATGACCAACACCGATACATCTGATGTGGCCGCCACGGTCGCGCAAGTGCAAGCCGCCGCTGAAGCCGGCGCAGACATCGTGCGCGTTTCAACGCCGGATGAAGCGTCGACTAAAGCGTTGAAAGAGATTGTGCGCGAAAGCACTGTGCCCATCGTCGCAGACATCCATTTCCACTACAAACGCGCGATTGAAGCGGCTGAAGCGGGCGCAGCGTGCCTGCGGATTAACCCTGGTAACATTGGTGATGAGAAGCGCGTCAAAGAAGTGATCCAAGCGGCGAAAGATCATGGTTGTTCGATCCGTATTGGCGTGAATGCAGGGTCGCTCGAAAAGCATCTCCTTGAAAAATATGGCGAACCTTGTCCAGATGCGATGGTTGAAAGTGGCCTAGAACATATCCGCATTCTGCAAGACAACGATTTTCACGAGTTCAAAATTAGCTGTAAGGCGTCTGACGTCTTCATGTCAGCGGCCGCCTATCAACAGCTTGCCGAAGCTACAGACGCGCCGATCCATCTCGGCATCACCGAAGCTGGTGGGCTTGTCAGCGGCACGATCAAATCGGCAATTGGTTTGGGCAATCTTTTGTGGATGGGTATTGGTGACACCATTCGTGTGTCGCTATCGGCGGATCCGGTGGAAGAGGTTAAAGTCGGATTTGAAATTCTCAAATCTCTCGGGTTGCGCCATCGTGGTGTGAATATTATTTCCTGCCCCTCCTGCGCGCGGCAAGGTTTTGATGTGATTAAAACCGTTGAAACGCTGGAAAAACGCCTTGAGCATATCAAAACCCCGATGAGCCTTTCGATTATTGGCTGCGTTGTGAATGGCCCCGGTGAAGCCCTTATGACCGACGTTGGTTTCACAGGCGGCGGTGCCGGAGCGGGTATGGTTTACCTCGCAGGAAAGCAAAGTCACAAGCTTAGCAATGATCAAATGGTTGAACATATCGTAGAGCAAGTCGAAGCGCGTGCCGCGGTGATTGACGCGGAGATGGCGGCTGAAGTGCAGGCCGCTGAATAGCGCAATGTGATGGTGCAAACGACTGTAAGCAAACCTAAATTCGCTGAATTTTTTTCTGGTGGGGGCATGGTGCATGCCGCTTTAGGCGCGCAGTGGGACTGTGTGCTGGCCAATGATATCGACCCGATGAAATGCGAAACGTATCGCCAGAATTGGGGAGGCGCGCATTTGCTGGAGGGGGATGTTGCTGAGCTGCCCGAGGGCACCTTGCACCAACCGCTTGATCTGATTTGGGCGTCGAGCCCTTGTCAGGATTTCAGTTTGGCAGGCAAGGGTCGCGGGCTAAAGGGACTGCGCAGTGGGGTGTTTTATCACTGGATGCGCTTGCTCACGCAGGGCGTGAAGGCGGGATTTGTGCCAAGCATCATCGCATTTGAGAACGTTACGGGTTTGATGAGCAGGGCAGGCGGGCAAGATTTCACCCATGTTCTCAATTCGTTAGCGGCCCTTGGATATCGCGTTGGGGCCTTAGAGATTGATGCGCGGCATTTCGTGCCGCAAAGCCGCCCGCGTTTGTTTGTGATTGCTTTGCGCAAAGATATTGCTGGTGAGGATCTCATGCTCGCCGCGCCTACAGGTCTGTTTCATACCGATAAACTGCGCCGCTATGTGAACGCTGCTAGCGCTGATTTGAAGACGGATTTCACATGGTGGGCGCATCAACCGCCCACGTTGAGCACGACCTCAATCGCGGATGTTGTTGATCGCAAACCCGACACCACATGGCAGTCAGAAGCGAAAGTCGACGTGCTGCTGGATATGATGTCCGAGCCAAGTGCTGCGCGAATTGCCCATGCGCGCAGGACCGGTAAGCGCGAGATTGGTCTGCTCTACAAGCGCGGGCGGCCAGATGAAAACGGCAAAATCCGCCAACGTGCAGAGGTGCGTTTTGATGGTATTGCGGGTTGTCTGCGCACGCCCGCAGGTGGTTCTTCGCGTCAGACGATCCTGTTTGTGAAAGGCAATTCCGTCAAAGCGCGCTTGCTGTCGAGCAAAGAGGCAAGCCGTCTGATGGGGCTCCCCGAGAGCTACAGAATGCCCACACATTACAACAGCGCTTACAAAGTGGCTGGCGACGGTGTGGTCGTTCCAATCGTCAGCTACCTTGATGAAATGCTGTTTCAGCCGATGTTACGTAAAGCGCGCGCCAAGGTCCCTGCATGAGTCGCGCTCAAGAGTTTCGCAAATCTGCACTGTCCGATTTGAGTGATGAGATCGGTGTTTATGCGCTTTGTGATCTCGACGGCGTGCCGATGTATGTGGGGCAATCTGTTGATGGCATCCGCTCGCGTGTGCGGCGCCATCTGACTTCTGCGCGCTCTGACATCATCGCCAATCGTCAGATTGATGTATGGGAAATTGCCTATGTCTGGGCGTGGCCGGTGGCGGAAAAGTTGGACATCGAACCTTTGGAAGCGGCGCTGTTTCAACGTTTTGACGCGGAAAAATCCTTAATGAACGGCAAGGTCTTGCCGCTGAAGATGAACGCTGTGAATGAGCCTGAAAGACAGCAAATTCAAGTGATTGAAGAGGGAGAGCGCCAGCGCCGTCTGCGTCCCGATCAGCGTCTGGAACGCCAAATTCGTCAGTACGGGATTTTGGTGGATTATATCCAGACAGTAAAAAGCGCGCCTCACTTGAAGCGCGCTTTGGATGCACATTTCGAGCGACTTGTGCGGTATCACAAGACGTTTTTGTAAACGCTAGTTGCGCTCTTCTTTGACAATTTGCTGCATTGCATCAAGCGGGACGTAGCCACGCACCAGTTGGCCACCCATCACAAATGTCGGCGTACCACGGATCTGCAAACGCTGCGCAAGGGCACGCGTTTCGGAAATTTCCTTCTCCACTTCTTGGCTGTCCATACGTGCAACGATGGCCTTCGCGTTAAGGCCGAGACCTTCCGCCAAACGCCCTAAAGCCGCGGCAGAGGGCTCACCGCCAAACGACATCATCGCGTCATGAACGGCTTTATACGCCTCGTTGCCACCGATTTGTTTGGCGGCAATTGCGAAGCGGGAAGAGATGGCTGAGGCTTCACCGAGGATGGGAAATTCCTTTATAATCAATCGGATATTTCCGTCTGCTTCCAAAAGCTGTGCGACCTCCTCATGGGCCTTGCGGCAATAGCCACAGCGGTAGTCAAGGAATTCAACAACCGTGAGATCGCCCTCAGGATTGCCTCCGATCCAAGAAAAGCCATCCTCAAACAGCGCTTCGGCGTTGGTTGCGACCAAGGATAGATCGTCTTGCGCTTGCTGCTCTGCCTGTTGCGCTTCCATTTGATTGACGGAGTCGAGAATGACCTGCGGGTTCGCCATCAAATAAGCGCGCAGCTCCTCTTGGAACGCGGCTCGTTCTGCGTCTGACATTGCGGTTATATCAAAGGCCGCGACAGGTGCTGAGAACACTGCAAGGCACAGGCTTGTTGAGGCAAGAAGTCGTTTCATTTCAAAGCTCTCCCAAAATGCTATTTTTGTCTTTGTGCAGCACTGAGCACATCTTGCGCCCTTTGCCAAGGACCAGACCCACGTGGCAAACGCCCCGCTGCACGTTCTGCATGGAGTGCCGCATCCTGAAATCGTCCGCGTAACGCATACCGTTCCGCGACTAGGAGCGAGGCCATCGCAGGGCGTCCGGTTTTTGCGTAGGCATTTCCCAGATCGCGCAACGCGGCAGGATCGCGAAAATCGCGTGAGCGTGCGCGCTCTAGAACCTCCACTGCGGATTTAGCTTGGCCCGCAGCCAGCAGTGCACGACCATAGCCAGCCAAGATCAACGTGTTCTTCGGGGCCAGTTTTGCAGCGCGACCGTAGGCATTAACAGCGGCTTTGTACTGGCGACCTTCCAAAAGAACTTGCCCCATTAGCTCATGGTAATAGGCATCATTCGGGCGAGATTTCAGCAACTTCTGCAGCACACCCGCAGCCTTTGAGGTCTGGGCGCGCCGGTGATATGCGATGGCTTCCATCATCAATTTGATATCACCCGTGGGCATTTGTTTAGCGCGGCGCAATGTGCTTTTCGGAGCCTGCTGAAAGCCCCAGATCTTACCTTTCGCGCGTTCAAACCAGTATCGGCTGGTGTCGCTAAACGGGATGTCGCCGCCGTAAGCGTTCACATAAGCCTCCATCGCGCGCACGCGATTGCGGGTGAAGGGATGGGAGCGTGCATAAGGATCCTGACGCGACTGTGACAACACATCTTGGCCTTTGAAAATATCGTGCACCTCAATCGCGCCGCGCGTCGAAATGCCCGAGGCGGCCAGATAGCGCACCGCGGATTGATCGGCAGAGCTTTCCTCGGCGCGGCTATGGCTGAGCAAATTGCGCTGCGCAGATGACGCGACCCCAAGCGCGATCGCTCCTGATCCTTTCGCGCCACTCGCGGCCACCGCTGCGGCCAAAGCAATGCCAAGACCCGTGATATTATTGCGCGTGCCAAGCTGCGACAAGCGTCGTGAGATATGACCGTTGGCGATATGCGCTGCCTCATGCGCGATCACGGATTGCAGGGCTTCGGCGCTTTTAAGGCGGGTGATCATGCCCGTGTGAATAAAGATTGCCCGAGAATCGATCACAAACGCATTTGGAATACGACTATCGATCAACAAGATCTTCACTTGCGCAGGGCTTAGCCCCGCCGCTTGCAAGATCGGACGCGCCAATTGTGCCAACGCATGTTCGATATCCGCGTCACGAATAAGGCTTTGTGCACGCGCGGGCAGCGCCAACAGGGCAAACATGACAACAAAACTGGCAAGCAAACGCATTGACTGTCCTTTGATTTCACGGTGAAAGCACATCATATTTTAGAATGGGAGAGGTAGATGCGAAACTCAAGCCGTGGAGTGGTTGATCCCTTTATTGTGATGGACGTCATGGAAGCGGCCCGCGCGGCTGAAGCGGCGGGGCGTCACATCATTCATATGGAGGTGGGGCAACCAGGCACTGCTGCACCACTGGGTGCGCGGCAAGCTGCGGCAAAAGCTATGGAAGAAGACGCGCTTGGATATACGGTTGCTTTAGGTCTGCCTGCGCTGCGTAAACGCATCGCGCAGCTTTATGGTGAGTGGTATAATGTTGATCTGAACCCAGAGCGCGTGATCGTCACATCTGGCTCTTCCTCTGCGTTCTTGCTCGCCTTCACGGCGCTGTTTGAGGCGGGGGATCGCGTCGCCATCGGCGCGCCGGGCTATCCAAGTTACCGTCAAATTCTCAAAGCTCTGAGCCTCGAGCCGGTCTTGATCGAAGCCCGTCCCGAAAATCGTCTGCAACCAGTCGCGCGAGACCTGGAAAACCTGAACGCACAGGGATTAATGGTGGCATCGCCTGCGAATCCAACTGGCACTATGCTGAGTAAATCTGCAATGTCGGATCTGATTGGTGCCGCACATGAATCCGGAACCGCTTTTGTTTCAGACGAAATCTATCACGGGATCGAATATGAGGCGAAGGCCGTCACCGCCTTGGAACTCACAGACGACGCTTATGTCATCAACTCCTTCTCGAAATATTTTTCGATGACTGGGTGGCGCGTTGGCTGGATGGTTGTTCCCGAAGATCATGTGCGGGTGATCGAACGCCTTGCGCAAAACATGTTCATCTGTGCGCCCCATATCTCGCAAGTGACAGCGCTTGCGGCGATGGAGTGCCATGAAGAACTCGACGCAAATATGTCGGTTTATCGCGATAACCGTAGGCTAATCTTGGACGGCTTGCCTACAGCAGGCTTTGACAAATTCGCGCCCCCGGATGGTGGGTTTTACGCCTATGTGGATGTGAGCGATTACACAAATGACAGTCGCGCCTTTGCTGCCGAAATCTTGGAGAAAGCGGGGGTCGCTGTCACGCCAGGCCTCGATTTTGATAGCAAACGCGGTCATCAAACGCTCCGCCTGTCCTATGCCCGCAGCACTGATGACATCAAAGAAGGTCTGTTGCGCTTACAAAGCTTTATGGCCACGCGCCGCTAACCCCTGCTTTGGTCTCTAAATACTCGGGGGATTGCGGGCTGGCCCCAACCCTTTTCTTAATTACCCAGCTCGACCCAAACAGGCACATGATCGGATGGTTTTTCACCCGCGCGCACGTGCTTGTCGATCTGGCAGTCTACAAGAATATCCGCCACCGCAGGGCTAAGTAGGAAATGGTCAATGCGAATGCCATCGTCCTTGTTCCATGCACCGGCCTGATAATCCCAGAAGCTATAATGTTCTGGCCCGTGCACGCGTGCGCGAAAGGCTTCCGTCAGACCAAGGTTTACTAAGCGCCGATAGGCCGCACGGCTTTCTGGTCGTGCCAAAGCATCCTCTTGCCATACTTCGGGACGGCGTGCATCTTCATCTTGTGGGATAATGTTGTAATCACCCGCCATCAAAAAAGGGGTTTCCTCTGCCAAAAGCGTTTCTGCGCGGGCTTGCAAACGTGCCATCCAAGCAAGTTTATAGTCATATTTCGGACCAGGCGCGGGATTGCCGTTCGGCAAGTACAAGCCACAAACACGGATCGCTTGTTTGCCAACCACTGTGGCTTCGATCCAGCGGGCTTGTTCGTCGCTGTCGTCGCCTGGCAGACCGCGCCGCACGTCTTCCAGCGGAAGTTTGGACAGGATGGCGACGCCATTAAATGATTTTTGCCCATGTGTTTCGACGTTATATCCCATGTCTTCAAACAGCTCGCGCGGGAAGCCTTCGTCGACGGATTTGATCTCTTGCAGCAAAGCCACATCAGGTTGCGCGTCTTTTAGCCACTCGGGTAGGGCGGCGATCCGCGCTTTGATACCGTTGATATTGAAGGTTGCGATTTTCATGGTTCAAGCTCCCGCTGCTTGGAACTTGATATTCCCTTAGTACAAGGAGGTGCAAGCAAAGGCCGCGCGCGAAGCGAAGATCATAGTTGATTTTATTCAGAGTTTTTTCCCGGTGCCTTCATGCGGCTTCCTAATTATTCGAAGCCCAGTTGATATAGGGCGATATGTTGAAAATTTGGAATTTTTTTAATCCAATACAGGCGAAACCAAGCTACTAACTATGCGTCAACGCTTTGAGGCCGCAGAAGCTAAATTGAATGCGGTTTTGTGCGGGCTCACCGAGATGCCTGAAGTTAGCATTGATTCCGCATCTCGCACGATTTCCTTGACCGCGCCCGAGCAGTTTCCTGATGAAGCTTTGGCCTAGCCAGCCCCCGCCCAAGAGGAAGCGCCAAAAAATGAAACTTCGGATGAGATGCCGGTCACAACTGACGGCGAAAAATGAAATCTTAGCGTTTTACCAAGTGGTATCGGGTTAAGAATGATTCGCCCCTTCGTTGAAAATTACAACCAAACTCGTGGCATGCGTGTTGTGTTTCTTCGGTCTAATAACCCAGCCTACGATTGGTTTGACAAATTTTTTCCAAATTCTGGATAACTTTTATGACTTCAGATTCTCAGGCGCTTAACGCTAAAAGCCAATGTGGATAACTTAAAAACAAAACACTTATTGCGAATGTGGGTATTTAAAATACACGTTAAGAGTGTAACTATTTTCGACATCGAAACCCAAATTGGAGAATAACGATGTCTGCACTTTTGAAATCAGAAATTGAGTCCACGACACTTTCCACATCCCTTCACAGCGGCCACGGGACAGAGCTTTTCATCTCTGGTTCAGCCCCAACCAACTGCGATTTGCACGCGGGTAACGGCGTTGAAATGTTTATCTCCGGCTCCGCGCCAGTTGCCACAGGTGATGTACATTCCGGCCAAGGGGCTGAGCTTTTCATTTCCGGCTCCGCACCGACGACCGGATCTGCGCAGTTGCGTGGCGAATTGACCGATTTGTTCATCTCTGGATCTTAATGTTGCGAGGCGATTTACGAGGCGGTGACTTCACACAACAGGAGCAATTTATGTCCAGCAATGTCATTTCACTGTCTCGTCGCCAAAATCCCAAAGCACATGATCGGGGTGCGCTTTTGCACAGTTTCGCTAAAATGCGCCGTGATCCAAACGATGTGTTTTGGTTGAAAGAAAACGCTGAGCTTTTGAATATCCTTGAATGCTCTGCGAGCATGCTTGATAGCTATGATCTGAGTGCTTACGCGCAAATCTACGATAATTTGCCTAAACGTTTGGCTTTCTTTCCGCAGTATTACAGGTTTTTTGCCTCGATCGCGCTTGATCTTGAGGGGCTGGGGCTGGCGGGAGATCACGCTGAGACTATTTGCGCGCGGATTGATCAACAAGGCCTGATTAACGCTGAACTCTCTGACCTTCAACGTGCTGAAACCACGCGATTACTTGCGCGCCGCGGTATGGGGGTGGGCGAAGAGACGGACCTACAGGCGCGATTGCACCGCTTTATCAATCACAGCGCAACCTTTGCGTTGCCCAATCACAAAGTGGCCTATGAGTTGACGCATATTGTCTTTTACCTTTCTGAATACGGTCGTCGCGACCCGAAAATAAGTGCGGACGCTGTGCAAAGTCTGATCTTTTGCGGCATACTTGCACAGCTTGATCAAAATACCGATCTATTGGCAGAGGTCTGTATCGCCCTTCGCTATGCAGGCAAGGTGGCCCCCCAAGCATGGGAGGATCTGGTTAAAACGACTGCGCACGCGTTTGAGATCACTTTGCAGGACGCGGGGGCTGGGGATAATTACCATGAATATCTGGTGACCAATTGGGCGATGGCGCAGATGGGCGCTAACTCTTTCAAAGACACCTATACGTCTACGGGTGTTGGGTTTTACGCAGCGCAAAATAATATTGGCGCTTTGGGGGCGATGTCTGAAATCTTATTTAGCTGGGATGGGCCGCGATCTGCTCAATGGAGCGTAATGAGACGCAATGTCTTCACGCGTTTGGATGATAGGGTGGCACGACATCTCTCGGAAATAATTAAATCGACCTCAGAATTTGAGGCGTTTTTCGAGCACTTCGCGCGGGCTTCGTCTGGCGGATCAAGCGTAAGGGCTGCACAGGTCCATGAACTTGCGCGCAGGTAAGAAATTGCGAGAGTTTACATAGAAAAGCTGGTGCCGCATCCACAAGAACTGGACGCGTTTGGGTTTTCAATCGTGAAACGCGCACCGATGAGTTCTTCGGAGAAATCGATCACCGCGTTCTCCAAGAACGGAAGCGACATAGTGTCGACGACGACTTTCTCGCCGCTGCCTTCGAGTACTAAATCGTCGCTCGCGGGCGCATCGAGTTTGATTTCGTACTGAAAGCCTGAACATCCGCCACCCTCAACAGCCACGCGCAAGGCTTGACCTTGCTCGGCGGCACCAATCTCGGAGAGACGTTCAAACGCGCGCGCAGTCACTTTGGGAGGTAAGTTCATCGGGGTGATCCGCCTGTTGGCTCTTTGCTGTGGTTTCAATATAGTGGGGCTCGGGACAAGCGGCAAGGACGGGACTTCATGCGCGCATCATATTCTTGCGATCCACTTTTAACGCGGGGCCGTTTGGTGGTTGAAGAAGAAAGTGCGCATCGCACTTGTTTTCAACGCGACCGTGATCGGATAATTCATTCCAGTGCGTTTCGGCGGCTGAAACATAAAACCCAAGTGTTTGTCGAACATGAGGGCGACTATTTCCGCACGCGGCTCACGCATTCTATTGAGGTCGCACAAGTGGCGCGCACGATGGCGGGCGCGCTTGGCTTGAACGAAGAGCTCACGGAGGCGATTGCGCTCGCCCATGACCTTGGCCACACGCCGTTTGGTCACACGGGCGAAGACGCGCTTGATGCGTTGATGCAACCATATGGTGGTTTTGATCATAACGCGCAGGCGGTAAAAATCGTCACTGCGCTTGAGCGGCATTATGCGGATTTTGATGGGCTCAACCTGACATGGGAAACACTGGAAGGATTGGCGAAACACAACGGTCCTGTGACAGGTGATTTGCCTCATGTGCTCAGCGAGTATAACGCACGGCATGATCTTGAACTGCACACATTCGCGAGCGCTGAGGCGCAGATCGCGGCGCTTTCTGATGATATTGCCTACAATAATCACGATTTGCACGATGGTTTGCGCGCAGGTTTATTTTCCGAGGATGATATTCGCGCACTGCCCATTGTTGGTGACGCTTTTATGCAGGTGGACCAACTTTACCCGACGCTAGAACCAAGCCGCCGCATGCATGAAGCTTTGCGGCGCGTGTTTGGTGTGATGGTCTCTGATGTCATTCAAACCAGTCGCAACATCTTGGCTAAAAGTGCAGTTGAGACCGTGTTGGATGTACGTGCATTAGATCATGCAGTTATTATATTTTCCAACGATCTATGGCATGATCTTAAAGTGATACGTGAATTTCTTTTTATCCGCATGTACCGCGCGCCCTCGGTTGTTCAAATGCGCGAACGTGTGACCAAAGTGGTCGAAGAGTTGTTCCCCCTCTTTATGAATCAGACCAATCTGCTGCCTGCGGAATGGCAAGTCGATATCGAGAACGCGAAGGATGAAACCGCGTTGGCGCGCATCGTTTCTGACTATATTTCTGGCATGACGGATCGCTTTGCGCAGCAAGAACATACACGTTTGCTTGGCTAAGCCGTTGAAAGTTGTGCTGTGCGTGGTAAGACCCGCTCAAACCTTATGGGACGTGTTCGATGAACCTCTTTGATGATATTCGCAGTGCTGTCTTGACCTCGCTAGAGGCCATGCAAGCGCAGGGCGTTTTGCCCGCTGATCTAGACTTTGCCAACGTCGCGGTAGAGCCGCCGCGCGATGCCGCGCATGGAGATATGGCGACCAATGCGGCTATGGTTTTGGCGAAACCTGCTAAGATGAAGCCACGAGATATTGCGGACGCTTTAGCGAGGCATTTGATCTTGGATCCACGGATCGAAGCGGTCGACGTCGCGGGCCCCGGTTTCTTGAATATGCGGCTGTCAAGCGCGCTTTGGCAGGGTGTGATTGGCACTGTTCTGGATCAGGGGGCTGATTTTGGGCGCTCTGACATGGGGCAGGGCAAAAAAGTTAATGTAGAGTATGTCTCCGCGAACCCGACGGGTCCTTTGCATGTAGGACACACGCGGGGCGCCGTATTTGGCGATGCCTTGGCGAGCTTGCTGGATTATGCGGGCTATGCCGTCACGCGGGAATATTACATCAATGATGGCGGCGCGCAGGTCGATGTGCTCGCGCGGTCTGTATATCTGCGTTATCTTGAAGCGCACGGCCAAGAAGTCGCGTTTGAGGATGGCACATATCCGGGCGATTACCTGATCCCTGTCGGCGAAGAGCTGAAAGAGAAGGTTAGCGATGCCTATGTGGGCAAGCATGAAAGCGACTGGCTGCTTGATGTGCGGGAGTTCTCGACCGAAAAAATGATGGATCTGGTGCGGGCTGATCTTGCCTCGCTCGGGATTGAAATGGATGTGTTCTACTCGGAAAAATCGCTTTACGGCACGGGCCGGATTGAAGCTGCTATTGACGCTTTGAAAGATAAGGGCTTGATCTATGAAGGTGTGCTTGAGCCACCGAAGGGCAAGAAGCCTGAGGATTGGGAGCCGCGCGAGCAGACATTGTTCAAATCGACAGAGCATGGGGATGATGTGGATCGCCCTGTTATGAAGTCCGATGGGGCTTGGACCTATTTCGCACCAGATATCGCGTATCACTACGATAAGGTGTCGCGCGGATTTGATATGCTGATCGACGTTTTCGGCGCGGATCATGGTGGGTACGTAAAACGGATGAAGGCAGCTGTCTCGGCTTTGTCTGATGGAAAAGTACCGCTGGATATCAAGCTGACGCAACTGGTTAAGTTGTTCAAAAACGGTGAGCCGTTCAAGATGTCCAAACGGGCAGGGACCTTTGTGACTTTGCGCGATGTTGTGGATCAAGTGGGCGCAGGCGCGACGCGGTTCCATATGTTGACGCGCAAGAATGACGCGCCTTTGGATTTCGACTTTGATAAAGTGCTGGAGCAGTCCAAGGATAACCCTGTTTTCTACGTTCAATACGCCAATGCGCGGGTGCATTCTGTGCTGCGTAAAGCTTCGGATGCGGGGCTGGATTTGTCCGCGACGCCTGATCTGACACAACTTAATCACGAGGCGGAGATCGCTGTCGCCAAGAAGCTCGCAGAATGGCCGCGCCTTGTAGCGCTTGCTGCACGCACGAATGAACCACACAGGATCGCCTTCTATCTCTATGATTTAGCAAGTGAATTCCACGCGCTCTACAATCGGGGTAATGAGTTGCCTGAGCTGAGATTCCTACAAGACGGCCAAGATGCCACATCTATTTCTAAAATAGCACTGGCGCGGTCCGTCTCTGTTGTGATTTGCGCTGGCCTTGGTATCTTGGGTGTTGATCCGGTTGAAGAAATGCGCTGAATGACATTCCTCACCGGACTTGAGTAGTTCGACGAATGATGCGGAGCGGCTTTGTATCGCGCGCACAGATGTGAGGCAAAATGGCAGATTTTCCAATTAACGGGCGTGGTTTTGCGCCTCAGGCTGGATCGTATCAAGCGTATCAAGGTTATCAACAGCCTCCCGTTCAATCCTCTCAGGCGGAACGCCCGTCCTCGGGCAATCCAGTGAAGGCCGTCGCTGCGTTGACTGGCGCGGGTCTGTCGCTAGCCATTGTTATCGGCGTTGGCGTTTGGAGCTATCAATTGATCGCACGCGATGTTGCTGGTGTTCCAGTTGTGCGCGCGGTGCAGGGTGAGATGCGTATCCGTCCCGCCGAGCCCGGTGGTGCCGAGGCGTTGAACCAAGGTCTTGCTGTGAACAACGTGGCTGCCGCTGGTGGCACCGCTGGTCCGTCCGAGCGTATCGTGCTTGCTCCAGAACCCATTGATTTGTCAAACGAAGATACGGCTTTGATCGACCAGTTGGCGGCGGCTCAACCACGATTTGCTCCTGATGGTGGTGCGTCGACGGACGCTGATACTCGTGCCAATGGCACGCTCACCCTTACGGCTCGCGTCGGTGGGGACGTGCTTGCAACTGATCCTAAAATGGCCTCCATCGAAGCGCTTGCCGCGAAAATCGCAGCAGGGGCGACACCTTTGACCACGCAGGGTGAGTTCAAGACAGACCCAATCCAAACGTCTGCTGGGAATATGAAGACAGAAGCTGCGTCAATCCACCAAGTTTTGGCTCCCGTCGTTCTTAGTCAAGATGCGATTGCAACTAACATCCCTGGTGTAACGCTGTCCTTGCGACCTAAACTGCGCCCCCAAGGCGTACGCACCGCATCGTTGAATGTGCTTGATGCGACGTCAAGTGGCGTGAAGGATGTTGATCCTGCAAGCATTCCAGCGGGTACGCGCCTTGTGCAGCTTGGTGCCTATGAAAGCCCTGAAATCGCGCGCAATGAATGGATGCGTTTCACAGCGCGTTTTGGTGACTATATGGCCGGAAAAGACCGCGTTGTACAGCGTGCAACAAGCGGCGGACGCACTTTCTACCGCCTGCGTGCGATGGGTTTTTCTGATCTTGGTGATGCGCGTCGGTTCTGCTCGGCTTTGACTGCGCAGAACACGGACTGTATCCCTGTGGTGACACGCTAGTGGCACAGGGGGCCACGATACTTGGCTGTTCTGGCTCAACTCTAAGTGCGAGCGAGGCCAGTTTTTTTCGCGAAGCAGATCCCTTTGGCTTTATAGTTTTTGATCGTAACCTCGAAGATCATGATCAAATTCTGCACCTCTGCGAAAGCCTGCGCGATTGTGTAGGCCGTGATGCACCAATTCTAATCGACCAAGAGGGGGGCCGTGTTCAGCGTTTGCGTCCGCCGCTTGCGACGCAATGGTTGCCACCTTTGGACGATGTGAAGCGTTACGGTGCGAATGCACCCCGCGCGATGTATTTGCGTTATCGCATTATTGCGGATGAATTGATGCATCTTGGCATTGACGCCAATTGTGCACCGATGGTTGATATCGCCAGTGATGAGACGCATGAATTCTTGAAAAACAGATGTTATAGTAATGACTTACAATCTGTTGTTGAGATCGGACAGGCAGTCGCAGGTGGCTTGATTGATGGCGGCGTTTTGCCTGTTTTGAAGCATATTCCGGGTCATGGCCGTGCGGTGTCAGACAGCCACCTAGATTTGCCCATCGTCGATACCAACGATGAATTGCTACGTCAAAACGACTTTGCGGCATTCGCGGCCTTGAACGATCTTCCGATGGGGATGACCGCGCATATTACATACAGCGCATTTGATGATCGGCCCGCAACGCTCTCGCCGAAAATGATGGGGTTGATCCGCGCGGATATCGGCTTTGACGGGCTGATCATGACGGATGATATCACCATGAAAGCCCTCGCAGGTTCCCTTGCGGAGCTATCGCGTCTCTCAATTGATGCGGGTTGCGATGTTGTTTTGCATTGCAATGGCGACATGGGCGAGATGCAGGAGGTCGTTGAGGCCTCCGGCACGATGAATGCCGCCGCAATCCGACGTGGTGAGGCCGCGCTTGCGACCCGACATACACCTGATCCTGTTGACATTTCCCATTTGCACGCGCAGCTTGAAGCGCTCGCAAATGAGGCAGGAAATGACGCCTGACACCACAGAGACTGCCAAAGATTGGGACGGGGACGCGCAAGAGCGCTTGTCCGTAGAAGATCGCATGGCCGCAGAGGCGTTGATCGTCGATGTGGATGGCTATGAAGGCCCACTCGATATCTTGCTTTCTTTGTCGCGCACGCAAAAAGTTGATCTACGCAAGATCTCGGTACTGCAACTGGCTCGTCAGTATCTCTTGTTCGTTGAGCGTGCGAAGGAACTGCGCCTCGAACTCGCTGCGGATTATCTGGTGATGGCCGCATGGTTGGCCTTCTTGAAATCTCGCCTGTTACTTCCCCCTGATCCAACGGAAGAGGGGCCATCGGGCGAAGAGCTGGCCGCACATTTGGCGTTCCAGCTTGAGCGTTTGCAGGCCATGCGCGATGTCGCTGCTCGGCTCATGGCGCGGGATCGCTTGGGGCGTGATTTCTTCGCGCGCGGAATTCCCGAAGTGGTAGAACGGGTGCGCAAAGTGACCTATTCCGCTACGCTTCTTGATCTCATGCAAGGCTACGCGCGGATTAGAACCCGCGATGAATTTCGCCCCTTCGTTATGGATCGTGACGCGGTCTACACGATGGAGGAAGCGCTGGGGCACATGCGCGGCCTTATCGGCTTTGCTGGCAAATGGACGGATATTTCAAGCTACCTACCGGAAGATTGGCAGAAAGATCCTATCAAACGCCGCTCTGCGACGGCGGCAACCTTTGCGGCCTCGCTTGAGCTTGTAAAAGAAGGCAAGGCAGAACTTCGCCAATCGGGCTTGTTCGAGCCGATAGAACTAAGACGGAGAGAGTAAGGTGAGTGACACGCAAACGCCTGAGATCGAAGACAGCCTCTTTGAAGCGCCACCCATTGCCGAACAAGAACGCATGGTCGAAGCGGTACTTTTTGCGAGTGCGGATCCTGTGACAATCGCTGAGCTGAATGCGCGTATGCCCCACGGCTGTGACGCGGGCGAAGCGCTGGTGCACCTACAAAAGCGTTATGAGGGGCGCGGCGTGCATGTGATCAAAACAGGCAATGCTTATGCAATGCGCACGGCGGGCGATCTGAGTTTTCTTATGCAAAAGGAAACCGTTGAGACTCGCAAACTGTCACGGGCCGCAATTGAGACATTAGCAATTATTGCGTATCATCAACCTGTTACCCGCGCCGAAATTGAGGAAATTCGTGGTGTCTCCGTGTCGCGCGGCACGGTGGATCAACTGTTGGAAATGGAATGGATCCGTTTTGGCCGCCGGAAAATGACACCTGGGCGACCTGTCACCTTCGTGGTGACGCCCGATTTTCTGGATCAATTCGGCCTTGAAAGCGCGCGTGATTTACCAGGCTTGAAAGAGCTCCGCTCCGCTGGTTTACTCGAAAATCGTCCACCACCGAGCTTAAGCGACGCGCTTGATGAAGAACGCGAAGACAGCGACGAAAACCAAACTGAGCTATTCGAGGAATAGTTTCACGATTTGCCCTGAAATCTGCACAATTCGCAGCTATAAGCTGTATCGAGGCAAATCGAAGGACAATAGTATGAACATGAACCACATTATTAATATTGTGATACGCCGCGTAATGAGCATTGCAATCAACAAAGGCATCAATGCTGGCGTTGATCAAGTGGCGAAGAGAAAAAAACCGCGGTAATACTAATCCTCGTCAATACGCAGATCTGCAACAAGTTAAGCAAAGCATGCTCCAAACAGCACGCTTGTCACGTAATATTACCAAGCTTTAAGCCTTTTTAGTCCTAAAATACCACGGGCATTGGATCTTGATGGACGGGGCGGAGCCCCTTCTTTACCGTTTCAAGCGCGCGGCACGTCCGCCTCTACGTCCTTTTGGGATGGACTGTCGTGATGGCAATTCATCCATGATCGACAATCTCGTTTCTCGGGTCATCTTAGACCAGCGCGATATTTCGTCGATTGAGCGGTTGCACCCTGTGCAGAGCCGTGTTTCTGGATGCACGACACAAATCTGAATACACGGGCTGTCAAGCTCGTTACGGCTCCAAATCTCATCACTCATATTGCTGCTTCCCGTCTGATATGGCTCAATCGATCCAACGCGCCTTGCAGGATGTAAGCGGCCGCGACGTTGTCGATCACCTCTGCGCGGCGTCTGCGTGATGCATCTGCTTCGAGCAGAGCGCGTTCTGCTGCGACGGTGGACAGACGTTCATCCCAATAGGTGATTGGCAATTCACTTTGACGCGCGAGATTGCGGGCAAAAGCGCGTGTCGATTGGCAACGTGGCCCTTCTGATCCATCCATATTGAACGGCAGGCCAAGCACAATTCCCCCAATGTAACGCGCCTCTATGATTTGCTCCAAACGCGCAGCATCGGCAGTGTATTTAGTGCGCTTGATTGTTTCCAAAGGGCTCGCTACGGACAAAAGCCCGTCACTCACGGAGACACCAATGGTTTTTGTACCAAGATCCAAACCGACCAGCGCGCGCGCGCGCGGCAATGCGGCGGCGAAATCGTCAATCGTTTCAAAGATCATTGCGTGATCCCCAATTTGCGCGCAGCACCGCGAACAATTGCCAAATCATTTGGTCGATCCCCGAACACATCTTTCGCATTCTGCCAGATCAACGCAGCCTGATCAGCCTCTCCCAAGACACCAAGTGCGCCAATCAAGCGCGCCCATTCTTCTGCGCTACCGCCAGTTGTAGCAAGGCGATCTGACAGTCGATCCACCATACCACGGATCATCTCCGTACGCTCCTCATCACTCATAGTCTCAGCGTTTTCAATGTCTTCAACGTTTGGGCCCGTTAGGGACGTGTCTTTCGCTGGGGGTAGTTCGTATTTAACACCCGCCCGAAATGCGAGGTCTTCAATCTGTTCACGAATGGGCACAACCCAACCCTCGTCCCCACCACTGTCTTGGAGCAACTGCGCCCAAGCACGGAATGCAACATCAGGGCGACCGACCTGCAACATCATCAAGCCGGAATAGTACCGCGCAACACCGTTCTTGGGATCAAATCGCAAAACGCGGGCCAAGGCACCTTCTGCCTCTGGTGACACATAGCCGCCGGCTGCGATGATAAGCATATCGGCGTAGGTCGCGTAGTCCTCAGCGTTTACTGTTGCGCCTTTAAGGCGGATCACATCAGCCTGTGCGGCATGGGCCGCCACTGCATTGCCCAAACGCATCTCGTGGGTTGCCAACAACGTAGCGCCTTGCAAATCGTCAGGGCGTTTTTCGACGGCTTCACGAAGTTTCACGATCAATTCTGCATAGGTCTCTGGGGTGTCAGGCGCGATGACAAAGGGGGGTAAGGATGCCTCGGCTGTTGCTTGATCAGGTCGAGACGCGCGTGCATCGGCGGCCGCTTCAATGCGGGTGCTGAGCGCGAGATCGCCGTACCCCGGTGCACCTAAATCGCGATACAATGCAAAAGACCCGCCAATCAAAACCGCAGCCAAGGCGCCGATAGCAACAAAGCGCGCGGCTTTCGGACTGCGCACATCGACGCTCTCGTCTTGAAGAGCTTTATCAGCGGTCAGAATACGGCGCGAAATTTCGGTCAGCACACGCTCTGCATCATCGCCTTTGATAACTCCGCGCTCGATGTCACGCTCCACTTCGGAAAGCTGATCTCGGTAAACGCGAAGATCAAATTCTGCAGCAGGGCGCGCACCAAGATGTCCGCGCCACAGCGCCAGTGCGAGCAAGGCACAACTTCCAAGGGCGAGCGCCATCGTGATCAGCCAAAACGTCATTGGACTTTCCTATCTGTTTCACTTCATCTAGTCTGAAAAACCTGCGAAAAAAAGAGGGCAGTCTGCAACCTCATGTCGCGGCTGCGGCTTTCGTCGAGAATCGCGCTGTCTGAAATCAATGGACGTCGCTAGAATCCTCGCTAAATAATGAGGTGGGTCGCAAAAAGACGCGTTTACGTCGCGGGGAGTATCCTCTTTTTTGTCATCCGCACCACAACCAAATGACAGGACGACTCTGCCGTCGCTCCACTTCGTTACTAGTCCAAGGGGCCATTCATGAAGCGTTATTCAGCCTTTGCCATCGCACGCGAAGCCTTGCGTCATCACACTGGATGGGAGCGCGCGTGGCGATCTCCCGAGCCCAAAGCAAAATATGATGTGATTATAGTTGGTGCAGGTGGGCATGGTCTGGCAACCGCATATTACCTTGGCAAGAATTTTGGCATCACCAATGTGGCTGTCATCGAAAAGGGCTGGTTGGGCGGGGGCAACACAGGACGCAACACGACAATTATCCGCTCGAACTACCTGCAAGATCCGTCTGCGGCGATCTATGAAAAGTCGCGTTCCTTATACGAAACGCTCTCGCAAGATCTGAACTACAACATCATGTTTTCTCCGCGCGGCGTTTTGATGCTCGCGCAAACCCAGCACGAAATTCGCGGCTACAAACGCACAGCACATGCGAACGCCTTGCAAGGCGTGCCGACCGAATGGATTGGCCCTGGCAAAGTCAAAGAAATTTGCCCGATTATTGAACTCAATGGCCCGCGCTATCCTGTGCTCGGTGGCCTATGGCAAGCACGCGGTGGCACCGCGCGTCATGATGCAGTGGCTTGGGGCTACGCGCGTGCGTGTTCTGACATGGGCATGGACATTATCCAAAAATGCGAAGTCACCAATGTGCGCACAGAGCGCGGCAAAGTCGTCGGTGTCGACACCACCAAAGGCGCGATTGATTGTGATAAATTGGGCGGTGTCGTCGCGGGTCACTCGTCCGTGCTGGCCGAAATGGCAGGGTTCCGTTTGCCTATGGAAAGCGTGGCGCTGCAAGCACTGGTATCAGAGCCGATCAAACCCGCAATGGATATCGTGGTCATGGCTAACACTGTGCACGGATACCTGTCGCAATCCGACAAAGGCGAGATGGTCATTGGCGGCGGTACGGACGCCTATAATAACTACACTCAACGTGGTTCGTTCCATCATGCGGAAGAAACCGTGCGCGCGTTGATCGAGACGTTTCCGATGTTGTCGCGTTTGAAAATGCTGCGCCAATGGGGCGGTATTGTGGACGTGACGGGCGACCGCTCGCCCATGCTGACGAAGACGCCTGTTGAGGGCATGTTCATGAACTGCGGTTGGGGTACGGGTGGGTTTAAGGCCATTCCGGGGTCTGGATGGGCTATGGCTGAGTTGATGGCGAAGGGGGAGTCTCCGTTGACGGATGAGTTCTCCATGTGGCGCTTCAAAGAAGGCAAGTTTATCGACGAGAGCGTTGCGGCTGGGGTGGCCCATTGATGAATCGCGGTGAAAAATTCTTCGAAGAATTATACCAAGGTTTTTCGAAAACCATTGGTTCTCTAGCTCCAGCTGTCAAACATGAACTAATTGCGCATTGCACCAGTGCTGCGCTCAAGTTCGCGGTCGGCTTCACTCATGCTTTTGGCAGCAAGGTTCAAATCATGCTCAAGCAGCACTTTGCCCTTGCGGCGTTCATAAATGGCGAGTCCGTCTCCAAGCACGAGCAGACCACCGAGAAGAAAATACAATACTGTCATGCCTTTGAAATACGCATGACCCCGTCAAATATCAAGATGGAGCACGCCCTATGCTGATCCTAGACTGCCCCTGCTGCGGCGTAAGCGGCGAAGAGACGGAATTCCATGCAGGTGGAGAGGCGCATTTGAAGCGGCACTCTGTCGGCTCCACGGATGATCAATTCGAAGAATATCTCTTCATGCGCGAAAACCCCCACGGGGTTCATTTGGAACGCTGGCGCCATAACAATGGTTGCGGCAAGTGGTTTCATGCGGCGCGCTGCACCACCACGCTTGAGGTGTTTGGCACCTACAGCGCGCAGACCTATGAACCACCGCAAGAGATTAAAGACGCGATCAGCGCGCGCCGACCAGGATGGTCGTGGAGGAATTTCTCATGAGCACACGTTTAAAGACCGCTGGTCGCTTTACGGATGGCGGCAAGCAGCTCTCGTTCGATTTCAACGGCAAACAGCTTAAGGGCGTTGAGGGCGACACGCTTGCCTCTGCCCTGCTGGCTAACGATCAGATGATGGTCGGGCGTTCGTTCAAATATCACCGTCCGCGCGGCATTGTCGCAAGCGGTGGGGAAGAGCCGAACGCGCTGTTTAACATGGGGTACACGAACACGTTTGAGCCGAACCAGCGCGCGACAACAACCGAACTGTTTGACGGTGCCAAGATCGGGTCGCAAAACCATTGGCCGACGCTGGAATTCGATGTCGGTGCGCTCAATACCTATCTTAGCCGGTTCCTGCCTGCGGGTTTTTACTACAAAATGTTCATGTATCCGCGCGCCTTTTGGAAGCACGTGTACGAGCCGATTATTCGTCAATCCGCAGGCCTTGGCAAAGCGCCCCGCGCGGAGGATCGCGATCCGGATACGTACGAGCATTTCTATTTTTTCGCGGATGTCATGGTCGTTGGTGGCGGTATCGCAGGTCTGCAAGCGGCGAAGGCCGCCGCGCTTACGGGCGTTAAAGTTCTACTGGTCGAGCAAACCGCCCATTGGGGAGGACGCGCGCCTGTGGATGGCGGTGAGGTCAATGGCCTGCCTGTGGATAAATATGTGGATAATCTCGTGGCGGAGCTGTCCGCGATGGAAAATGTCACGATGCGCACACGCTTGATGGGCGCAGGAGTTTATGACCACGGCTATACGCTTGGTTATGAGCGTTTGACGGATCATGCGCCCAACATCGTTGGCCCGCGTCATCGTCTCTGGCGTATTCGTGCAGGGCATATCGTGACTGCGACAGGCGCGATTGAACGCCCCATTAGTTTCGCGGGCAATGACATTCCGGGCGTTATGCTAGCTTCTGCTGTGCGCGACTATGCGGTGAACTTTGGTGTTTCCGTCGGGGATCGCACTGTTGTTGTCACAAATAATGACGATGCCTACCGTACGGCGATCACTTTAAAGGGCCTTGGCCTTGACGTGCCTTGTATCATTGATGCGCGCGCAGGCGGTGCGGGTGCCTTGGCAGAAGAGGCCAAAGCGCTTGGCATTCGAGTCGAATACGGCAAGGCAATTTCAAAGGTCAAAGGTGGCAAACGCGTCACGGGCATCCTGCTTTGTGCGCAGGCTGGTGAAGGCGGTGTGCTGGAAGAGATCGAGTGTGACGTGGTCGCTATGTCGGGCGGTTGGTCACCTGTTGTGCATTTGTGGTCTCATTGCGGCGGCAAGCTGTTTTGGGACGATGCGCAATCGCATTTCCGGCCTGACAGCGAACGTCCTCCTTTGGGAGCGAAGGGCGAAGGCTTTGTCTCTGTTTCTGGTTCAGCGAACGGACATTTGCAGCTCGCTGAATTGATTGGCGACGCGCATGGCGCCGGTCTTGCCGCTGGTAAGGCCACAGGAGGTAAGCCTGCCAAAGTGGCCATCCCAGAAGGTGTGCCAACGTCTGAACATCCGGTCGAACCCGTGTGGCTGATGCCGCAAGGTGCGGGCATTAAACTGCGCTCCAAAGCATGGCTCGATTACCAGAATGACGTGAAAGTGTCCGACGTTCAATTGGCAGTGCAAGAAGGCTTTGAAAGCGTCGAACATGCAAAGCGGTACACGACTTTGGGTATGGCGACGGATCAAGGTAAATTAAGTAATATTAATGGTTTGGCGATACTTTCTGATGCATTAGGTCAACCTATTCCGCAGACGGGCACAACTACGTTCCGCCCGCCTTATACGCCAATTTCCATGGGTGCGATTGGTGGTGAAGCGAGGGGAAAAGTGTTCCAGCCCTTGCGCAAGACCCCGCTATATGAGTGGAGCGACAACAACGGTGCGGATTGGGAACCAGTAGGTGCGTGGCGTCGTCCATTTGCTTATCTTCAGCCCGGTGAAAGTGTACATGACGCGGTGAACCGCGAAGTTAAGAACACGCGCGAAAATCTGGGGCTCCTGGATGCATCGACGCTTGGCAAGCTGGTCGTTAAGGGGCCGGACGCGGGCAAGTTTCTCGACATGCTTTACACCAATATGATGAGCACGCTGAAAGTTGGAAAATGCCGCTATGGTCTGATGTGTTCAGAGAATGGTTTTCTGATAGACGATGGCGTCGTTGCGCGCATCGATGATGAGACATTCCTATGTCACACAACGACGGGTGGGGCCGAGACGATCCATGGTCACATGGAAGAATGGCTGCAAACAGAGTGGTGGGATTGGAACGTTTATGTTGCCAATGTCACAGAGCAATATGCGCAGATCGCGGTTGTCGGACCCAATGCTCGCAAGGTGCTGGAAAAGTTGGGTGGCATGGATGTGTCCAAAGACGCACTGGGCTTTATGGAGTGGGCTGATGGCACGATAGGCGGTTTTGATGCACGGGTCTATCGGATCTCTTTCTCTGGCGAATTGAGCTATGAAATCGCGGTGCCTTCCAGCCAAGGTTTGGCCTTTTGGGAGGCCTTGCACGCCGCTGGCGAGGAGTTCGGCGTGATGCCTTATGGCACCGAAACGCTGCACATCTTGCGCGCTGAAAAGGGCTTCATCATGATCGGGGATGAGACCGACGGCACAGTCATCCCGCAGGATCTGAACTTGCAATGGGCGCTAAGTAAAAAGAAAGAAGACTACCTTGGCAAACGCGCACATCAGCGCAGCCATATGGCAGACCCTGAGCGTTGGAAGCTGGTGGGGCTTGAGACTATGGATAAGTCTGTCTTACCAGATGGCGCTTATGCAGTGGAAGAGGGCGTAAATGCCAACGGCCAGCGCAATATGTTTGGGCGTGTAACGTCGACCTATTACTCCGCCAATCTTGAGCGTGGTATTGCAATGGGGCTGGTGAAAAACGGCCCAGATCGCATGGGCGAGGTGATTGATTTTCCGAAGACTGACGGCTCGATCATCAAGGCGAAAATTGTTGATCCGGTGATCTATGACAAAGATGGGGAGAAGCAAAATGTTTAAGGCAGTAAGCGCTTTACAAGGTGTATCTTTCAACGATGGTATCGCGGAGGTCCGTGAGCTGGGTTTGCGTGGCATGATCACTTTGCGTGGCGATCTAGCAGATAAAAAACTGATTAAAGCGGTGAAAGGGTTTGCGGGTCGCATGCCTGAGCCGCGCACGGTTGCGCTGAAGGACGATAATATTGCGGCCTGGATGAGCTCGGACGAGCTGCTGCTGATGGTGCCCCATGAGGATGTGTCAAGCACGATTGAAACGCTAAATGCCTCGCTACAGGGCACGCATTTTCTGGCCGCGAATGTGTCTGATGCGCGTGGCGTGTTCGAAGTGATCGGCCCCCATGCGCGCGAAGTTATGGCCAAGCTTGCACCCGTGGATTTTTCTCCTGATGCATTCAAGATGGGGATGTTTCGACGCTCGCGTCTCGCGCAAGTCCCCGCTGCGTTCTGGATGAATGAAGAGGATGCATTTACAGTCGTGTGTTTTCGCTCCGTTGCAGAATATATGTTTGATTTACTGAGCATTGCCGCGCAAGCGGGTTCTGAGGTCGACGCGCTCTAGTCGTGTTTCTAGATTGAACTATATCTGAAATTAAGAGCTCAGCCCTTGACCTTAGGGGCTGAGCGCTTTCTATCTGGACAAAGTCTTCTCAACTCAAAGGACCCGATACAATGGCATTCGAACTCCCAAAACTTCCCTACGCCCACGACGCTTTGGCTGACCTTGGCATGTCTCAAGAGACGCTTGAGTATCATCACGACCTGCACCACAAAGCTTATGTCGATAACGGCAACAAGCTGATTGCTGGCACCGAGTGGGAGGGTAAGACTCTCGAAGAAATCATCACAGGAACCTATGACGCGTCTTCCGTTGCGCAGAACGGTATCTTCAACAACATTAGCCAGCTTTGGAACCACAACCAGTTCTGGGAAATGATGGGGCCGGGCCAATCGTCGATGCCGTCCGAGTTGGAAGCAGCGATCAAGGACAGCTTTGGATCCGTCGACAAGTTCAAAGAAGAGTTCGCGGCAGCGGGTGCGGGTCAATTCGGATCCGGCTGGGCGTGGCTGGTAAAAGACGCTGATGGTGGTTTGAAAGTAACGAAGACTGAAAACGGTGTGAACCCGCTTTGCTTTGGTCAAACTGCGTTGCTTGGCTGTGATGTTTGGGAGCATTCCTACTACATCGATTTCCGCAACAAGCGCCCTGCGTATTTGTCCAACTTTATGGATAATTTGGTCAACTGGGAAAATGTTGCCTCACGTATGTGATACAGGTTTCTCTTTAAGTTTTGAAAGGTGCCGTCCCATTCACAGGGGCGGCATTTTTTGAGGGGCGGGACGCTCCGCGGGGAGTTTACCTGGCAAGGTGAAGATCGGCTTTAGGCGAAGTTACTCATCGCTTCTTCTGGCGTCGCCGCGATTTGGAAAAAGTCTTTGATGTTTTCTTTCGCAAACCCTTGCGCAATGACGTGATCGAGTAGGGCGAGCAAAGGATCCCAATAGCTGTTGATATTGATGAGAACGATGGGTTTGTTGTGCAGTCCCAATTGCGCCCATGTGAGCACTTCGAAGAACTCATCAAGCGAGCCTGCGCCACCTGGCAGGAGCGCGATTACATCGGAGTTCATGAACATGACTTTCTTTCGCTCATGCATGTTTTCCGTGACGATATAGGAGGTGAGATCAGTTTTGCCGACTTCCCAGTTCACCAGATGTTGAGGGATCACACCAAAGGTTGCGGCCCCGTCTTTTTGTGCAGCGCGCGCCACGCGCCCCATTAGTCCAACATCGCCTGCACCGTAGACCAAGCGCATCTTATGTGACGCGATCAAGCGCCCAAGCGTGTCTGCTGCCGCGCCGTATGCGCCATCAATTCCGTCTGATGCGCCGCAAAAGACACAAATAGAGCTTTGTTGCATTTAATTCCCCTTATTTTTGGTATTTTGACCGATGAATCCATATTTGCTATATATGGCTAAAGCACGCGGCAAAAGCGTGCATTTTGGAGATGGGTTACGATGAGTTATCATGCTTTCCTTTCATCGGGAACGGGCGTCACCGTGGGCGCTGGTGCGACTTTGATCGGGGCCTTGGCCGTTGCAGGATATGTGAGCGGCGCGTTTTCGAGCCTGCCTGAACCCGTTCTTGAGCCCAAGGTCGCTGTTGCGGAAACTGTTGCTGTCACACCTGACGTCGATCCCGTCGCGCCAAAGCCGACACTTTCGGAAAGTGCGCCCAAAACACCCAGCTTTGATGTTGTGCGTGTCGAGACCGACGGCGCTGCAATGATCGCGGGCAATGCCGAAGCGGGCAGTATGATTGATATTCGTGTTAATGAAACGGTTGTCGCGCAAGTCAAAGCCGACAGTCGCGGGAATTTCGCTAGTTTTGTGACCTTGCCGGAAAGCAAAGACGCGCAGGTCTTGACGCTTGTAAGTGAGGCGCAGGTCGCTGCCAGTGAACAGGTGATTGTTGCGCCTATCGTTGTTGAAAAAGCCACGCCGACGGTTGCGCCTGTAGTTGTTGAAGTGATTGCGGCTGACACGCCTGCGTCGCAGGATGTGCCGTTGGTTGTTGAAAAAGCCACGCCTGCGGTTGCGCCTGTAGTTGTCGAAGCGATTGCGGCTGATACGCCTGCGTCGCAGGATGTGCCGTTGGTTGTTGAAAAAACCACGCCGACGGTTGCGCCTGTAGTTGTCGAGAACATTGTGGAAGAAACGCCTGCCGCGCCAGAGGCACCTGTCGTTCTTTTGGCGAGCAAGGAAGGCGTGCGCGTCTTACAAGCGCCTAAGCCTGATGCAATGACAGCGCTTTTGGGGTCCATTTCTTATGATGACGCGGGCGATGTTGCCTTGACTGGGGCCGCCAGTGGTGAGTTTGTGCGCGTCTATCTAAACAACAGAGCGGTTGCGACATCCCAGATTGAAGCGAATGGTGATTGGCAGGCGGGATTGCCTGCAGTCGATACTGGCATTTACACGTTGCGTGTGGATGAGCTGGATAAGCAGGGTCAGGTCGTGGCGCGCGTTGAGACACCGTTCAAACGCGAAGAGCCCGAGGTTTTGGCCGCTGCGACAGAGACCGAAAAGCTCGTGCAAGCGATCACCGTGCAGCCTGGGTCCACGCTTTGGGCGATTGCACAAGAACGTTATGGCAGTGGCACACTATATACGCGCGTTTTTAAAGCGAATGCGGACACGATCAAAAACCCTGATCTGATTTATCCGGGGCAAGTTTTTAGAGTTCCTGACTGAGGTCACTGGTCTTTCTAGGCACGCGTGATTATCTGTACCGTCCAAGCCCGAGGACGTGATGATATGAGACGACTGACCCCCACTAATGCAGCTCTTTCCGATCAACGCGCCTCGGGATGGCGTGTTATTCGTCGCGTCGCGCCTTATCTTTGGCCAAACGATAAACTCTGGGTCAAACAGCGTGTTGTTTTGGCACTGGTGATGTTGTTCGTCGCGAAGATTGTCGCTGTTGGAACGCCTTTGATCTACAAACGCGCGGTCGATGCCCTTTCCGGTGCAGGCGTTCCGGATTTGGCACTTGGCGCGATTGGTCTAACTATCGCCTACGGCATGGCGCGTTTGATGACCAATGGCTTTCAGCAATTGCGCGATGTGGTTTTTGCCAAGGTCGGCCAGGGCGCTTTACGCGCGCTGGCTTTGCAAACGTTTGAGCATATTCACCGTCTGTCCATGCGGTATCACATTAGCCGCAAAACCGGTGGGTTGAGTCGGATTATCGAGCGGGGTGTGAAAGGCGTCGATTTCTTATTGCGCTTCTTGCTGTTCTCCATCGGGCCTTTGGTGCTTGAGCTGTTCATGATCGCGGGAATCCTATTTTTCTTGTTTGATGTTTGGTATCTCGCAGCCGTGTTCGTCACGATTGCTTTTTATGTTTGGTTTACATTCGCTGTCACGGAGTGGCGCGTGAAGCTGCGCAAGCAGATGAATGACCAAGACACGGACGCAAATCAAAAGGCGATTGATAGCCTGTTGAACTTTGAAACCGTGAAGTATTTCGGGGCCGAAGCACGTGAAGCGCGGCGCTACGATAGCGCGATGGAATTGTATCAAGTGGCAGCGCTCAAGACCTCGTATTCGCTGGCGTTCTTGAACTTTGGCCAGTCTTTTTTGATCACCACAGGTTTGGTTGTGGTCATGGTGCTCGCCGCGATGGGTGTGCAAGCGGGAACGATGACTGTAGGCGATTTCGTTTTGGTGAATGCCTACATGATTCAGATAACGATGCCTTTGAATTTTTTGGGCACAGTCTATCGCGAAATCCGACAGGCCTTGGTCGATATGGGTGAGATGTTTGATCTCTTGGAGCAACCCCCAGAGGTCGCCAACAAGGACAATGCGCAGGATCTTAAAATTGTGGGCGGCCATGTGTCCCTGCGCGATGTGCATTTTGGCTATGAGGTGGAACGTCCGATCTTGAAAGGTGTCGATCTGGATGTACCCGCTGGTCAGAACGTGGCGATCGTAGGCCCGTCGGGCTCTGGTAAATCGACCATCGGGCGGCTCTTGTTTAGGTTTTATGATGTGACTGGCGGCACCCTAACGATTGACGGGCAGGACGTGCGTGACGTGACGCAGACCAGCCTGCATGATGCGATTGGCGTAGTGCCGCAGGACACTGTGCTGTTTAATGACACCATCCGCTACAATATCGCTTACGGCAAAGACGGGGCGAGCCATTCCGAAATTGAAGACGCCGCGCGCGCAGCACAGATCCACGATTTCATTATAGCTCTGCCGGATGGGTATGAAACGACCGTAGGCGAGCGTGGATTGAAGCTTTCAGGTGGCGAAAAACAGCGCGTCGGTATTGCGCGGACTTTGCTGAAAAACCCGCCGATCCTGCTTTTGGACGAAGCGACTTCGGCGCTTGATAGCGGCACGGAACATGACATTCAGGACGCTTTGGCGCGCGCCGCAGAAGGGCGCACAGTGATCACAATTGCGCACCGTTTGTCGACGATTGCGGATGCGGACCGCATAGTTGTGCTTGCAGATGGGCAGATCGCAGAGCAGGGCAGCCACGCGGAGTTGCTCACGCTTTCGGGCAAATACGCCGCCCTTTGGGATCTACAACAAGCGGAAGACGCGGCATGATTTGGGCATTAACGGACCTCTTTAGTGTCGGCTTCACTTCTATTTCAGTGTCTGCTGTTGTTAGGCCAAAGCTTGGGTGGGGCCTCAAATAGTCGCCGAAAAAACTATCAAGCTGGCAGGACAAGAGCTTTTGGGCTTTGTCACGCTTGGGTCTTTACCCGCTGATCGCGTTAAGAGACATTTTGGAGTGCGACAATGGCTGTTCCATGCCTTCCTTCGGGTTTGCATTTGTGCTCACGGGCTCTCGTGGTGCTTCTGTGTTCACGAGGAAAGCTTGGCTGGGGCATTTTATTCCCTCACGCAGCGGTGCTTTTGCCATTGCTCATTTGGACGCTTCTTTACGCTATTTCACCGCTTCTCGAAAAGCGTTGGCTTGAGCGGGTATTTGGCGCGGATTACTTAGAGTACAAAACCAAAACACTGCGCTTTTTGGTTTTTTGAAGGAGGGCACGCGATGCCGCCCCCCTCACTTTATTCCGCAGCTTTGAGCGAGGTCATCATAGGTGCAGGTTCTGCTTCAGGCGCGTAGCTTTCCACTGGGTCCTCATCGTCGTCCCAAAGAATCATCGGTGATTTCACCCGCCGTGCCTGACGCTGAAGCGCCCAATCTCGCGCGGCATTGCTGGAGCGACCCATTGACAGTTTTGCCAGCAAACGCGCTATCCAAAGCACATAGGTGCTTGCCCAAACCCGCAGCGCCAGCATGGACGGTGTGAATACCAATGTCAGAACCGTAGCAATCCCAAGGCCGAACACCACGGCTGTCGCCAGTTGTTTCCACCAAAGCGCGGTTGGGCTGTCAATGGAATAGCCGCCCCCGATGAAGTCAAGACTAAGGCCGAACATCATTGGCGCGAGGCCTGCCATAGTGGTGATTGTGGTCAGCAAAACAGGGCGAATGCGATCTTCGGCTGTACGCACAATCGCCTCGATTCTTGGCATGTAGCGCGAATAATCTTGGTAGGTGTCGATCAGAACAATGTTGTTGTTCACCACGATCCCTGCGAGTGCCACGATGCCGGTACCCGTCATAATGATGGAGAATGCCTGATCCATCACCAACATGCCTATCAGCACTCCTGTGGTGGACAGGATGACCGCAAGCAAAACCAGCACAGAGTTATAAAAACTATTGAATTGTGCCAAAAGGATGATGAACATCAGACCCAAAGCGCCCGCGAATGCGGTGGATAGGAATTGCTGACTTTCGGCTTCTTCTTCCTGATCGCCTGTCCATTCAAATTGGACGCCAGCGGGCAATGGATTGGTCTCTAACCATTCTGTCAGCGTAGCAATCCGTTCATTAGGGGTGATTGGCAAGGCTTTGGTATCGCCGTTCTCGTCTGTGATGTCTTTGGTCAAATCGCTGGCCACCGCAGCTTTCACATCGAAGTAGCGCTTTTGATCAATGCGATTGATCTCCGCGAGTTTTTTCACCGGCTTGCGCGTGGTAAAGTTGCTGAGCGGGATCAAGCCGTCACGTGTGCGCACTTTGAGGGTATCGAGTGTGCTTAGAAAGCGGTCCTCTTCGGGAAGTCGTACGCGGATTTCAATCTCTTCATCAGAGCTATCAACCCGCATTGTATCGAGCAGAATGCCGCGTGTGACCAGTTGCACCATGCCCCCAACCGTCGCAACGTCTGCGCCGTAACGGCCCGCTTTCTGCACGTCCACATCAATCTGCCAGTCGATGCCGGGCAGGGGGCGCGTGTCTTCGATTAGTTGCAAGCCGACGGTGTCTTCAAATTGCGCGCGCGCAAGGGCGGTTGCTTTGAGCAAATCATCCCAATCGTCACCCTTAAGGCGCAAATGCACGGGCTTACCCGAGGCGGGACCACGGGCCTGGGCGAGGATTTCAATCTCGATCCCAGGGATCTGTTGCAGTTGCTCCGTCAGTTCCGCGATGACCGTGTCGCCATCAAGTTCGGGGCTATCCCGACGATCTTCCCATGGTATTGTCTCAAGCTGCACCTGACCGATGGTTTCTTTCGGCGTTGCTGCACCAGAGGCATCTGTGTTTAAGCCGCCTTCGCCCGCGAACGCAAATGCGCTTTGCACGCCTGGGTGGCGCAGAACGACCGCTTCGGCTTTGGCGACCAAAGCGTCCTTTTCGTCCAAGGACAGGTTGCCGCGCGCAAGCACGTATACGATGGCTTGCTCTGGCTCGCTTTCAACGAAGAATTCGACGCCATTGTTGTTCTCGCCAAAATAGCTGAACGTGCTCATCACAAAGAATCCAACCGCAACAATTGAGACCAGCGGCATGATCGGATTGCCCGCGATGGCTTTGATAGCGTAGCCAAATAAGGTGCGCTTGTTGCCTGCCCTGATCTTTGTCGCGCGGCGTTCGAATTTTGCCGCACCAAGGGTCACAGAAGCTGCAAAGGCGCCAAACAGGAACAAAGCTACACCCGGCAATGCGCCGACAAAGCCTTCGGCAATGGCTTGTCCGCCGAACAGATAGCCCGGGTTCAGCACCTGCATCGCGCCCAGGAACACCAGATATAACGCGGGTGGCACCAAAAGCGCGCGCACGAGCCATGGCAGCTTTGCACGTAAGGCGTCGGATGTTTTACCGAATGCACGGCTCAGGCGGCCAGTTACACCGCCCATGACGGGCAAATACACCAGCGCTACAACTAGCGAAGCAGAAAGAACGAAGATCAACGTGACGGGTAACATGCCCATGAACTGGCCGGGCACGCCGGGCCAGAACAGCATCGGCAGGAAGGCACAGAGCGTCGTCGCAGTCGAAGAGACGATTGGCCAGAACATACGCTTGGCGGCTTCGACATAGGCATCCATTGGGCCGGAGCCTTGCGAGATGCGTTTGTCTGCGTATTCTACGACCACGATGGCACCGTCGACCAACATGCCTACTGCAAGGATTAGACCAAACATCACGATGTTTGAAATCGTAACTTCCATCACCGCGAGGAACACGAAGCACAACAAAAACGACGTCGGAATCGCAAAGCCCACAAGCAATGCAGGCCGCGTGCCAAGGGCTGCGAGAACCACAATCATCACCAGTGCAATCGCTGTCAGAACGGACCCTTCAAGCTGACTGACCATCGACCCAACCGTGCGCGACTGATCGTTTGACGTGCCCACATCAACAGAGGCTTGCAATGGCTCCGGCCACTCTGCTCTGGCCTCATCAACAACGGTTTTGACCAGTTCTGCGGTGTCGATCAGGTTGAAGCCCTTGCGCTTTACCACTTGCAGCGCCACGGATGTTTCGCCGTTAAAGCGCGCGGTGCCTTTGCGATCTTCAAAGGTCAAAGAGATTTCCGCCAGATCACCCAATGTGACCACGCGGTCGCCGTTGATTTTCACCGGAAGGGTGTAGATGTCTTGTACCTCATCAAACGAGGAGGGGATCTTGACGGCAAATGTGCCCTGCGCGCTTTCGATTTCCCCGGCGGCGATCAACTGGTTGTTATTTTGAACAACCGAAATCAACTCGCCTGCGGTGACGTTGTAGGCCTCTAATCGCAACGGATCGATCAAAACTTCGACCATTTCTTCGCGATTACCTGCTATGCCTGCTTCTAATACCGCGTCCAGCGCTTCGATCTTTTCCTGCAAGGCTTTTGCAGTTTTCGCCATCGTGCGTTCAGGAACGTTGCCTGTAAGATTGACGATGATTATCGGGAATTCGGAAAAGTTGATCTCGTTGATCGAATAGGTTTCAGCGCCTGACGGGAATTTGCCTTGAGCCGCATTCATCGCGTCGCGCACGTCGGCCATGACTTTGGTCTTGTCCCAGCCGAATTCAAACTCTAGTGCGATACCCGCGTAGCCTTCAGCCGCAGTGCCTGAAATCGACTTTAGACCGTCAAGATCCGCAAGTTCGGTTTCCATTGGCTTGACCAGCAATGTTTCGCTGTCTGCCGCTGAGATGCCGGGGAAGGGGACGGAGACGAAGAGAGCAGGGATTTCAATGTCCGGCTCGCCTTCTTTGGGCAGGCCCCAATAGGCAAAGCCCCCCGCCAAAAGTGTGAGGGCGATAAAGGCCAAAACCATGCGGGCGCGTTCTGCAGCCCAATCGACTATACCTGTCATTGTTTTGGCTCCTCAAACGTCGCTTCTACAGCGACACCGTCCACAACATATTCTTGACCGATGACGATCACGTCTGCGACCTCGGGCAAGCCTGCAACCCAGACCCCTTCAGATGTGTCGCGCAAAAGTGATAGTGCGCGAAACTGTGCGAGGCTGTTGTCGTCCACGATGCGCACGCCTAAGTCGCCGTCATCGTTTAACGTTAGTGCTGATTGCGGAAGCAAATGCGCCTTCGCCCCATCTGCGGCGACGATGATCTCTGCGGTTTGGCCATCACGGATTTTTAAATCAGCGTTTGGCACTTGGATTTCGACGCGGAAAGTGCGGGTCGTTTGATCCGCTGATCGCGACAGGAACGTGACGCGTCCCTGAACCTCTTGTCCACCAGACAAACGCGCGCCTGCCAAAGCGCCGATTTCGACGCGGTCTACGTCTGTTTCGGGCACAAAACCAACCAACTTCATTGGATCAAGCTGAAGGATCGTAGCGCAAAGTGCTCCGGGCTGCATCAAACTGCCAAGCTCTGCAGAATCTGTTTCCAATAGGCCTTCAAAGGGGGCGGTGATCTTGAGGCGATCAATGTCTTTTTGCACGCTTGCGATGGCTGCTTCTGCGCTTTGGATGCCGGCACCAGTGCTTTGCAGACCACTTTTGGCAGCGGCAACGGCAGCTTCTGCGGCACGCACAGCAGCCTGCGCGGATGCGACGCGCGTTTCAGAAGCAAAGCCTCCTTCACTCAGCTTGGAGGCGGCATTGTCGTTGATCTTCGCTTCGTCAAGTCGGGCCATAGCTTCATCTAGACGTGCTTGTGCCTCTGGGACACGTGCCCTAGCTTCGGCCAAACGTGCGTTGGCCTCTGCGAGCGATGCTTCGCGTGTACCGACGTCGATCTGGCACAGCATTTGATCCGCGGTCACATAGCTGCCTTTGCGCAGGGGTTCAGAAACGACCTGACCAGAGGTTTGTGCCCGCACCTCGACAGAGCGCGCGGCTTCCGTTTCGCCCCGCATGATAACAGCACTATCGATTTGGCGAGCTTCTGACTTGAGGGCAAATACGCGGATGATCTTCGCAAGACCTGCTGCTTCCTCAGAGGTCTCAGGCGCGTCATTAGCAGCCTCTGTTTCGCTGGTTTGTGCGAAAGCAATGAGCTCTTCACGTTCAAAGACAAGGAAGTACAGAAAGCCGGTCACCAGTATCGCGGTGATCAAAGGAATGAGTTTCATCTGCGTTTAGTCCTTACAAAATGTCTTTTTTCGTCAGTGTTGTCACTCATCGAAGACATAGCCTTGTTCTTTGAAAGTGCAATGACTTATAGCCAAAACACTAAACTCGTGAGTTCAGTTTAGGTCGCCTGCGTTGCCGGCGCAACAATTCTAGGTGCGCCAAAGTGCGCGCATCACATGGCAAGGATGTGACCGCCCCTTGGCAGGGCTGTGACATCGCGGTAAGAGAGGCAAAAAAGTGGGACCACTGGCATGAGCGATACCGATAGTTTTATTGAAGAAGTCAGCGAAGAAATGCGCCGTGATCGCCTATATGGCTATATGCGCCGCTATGGCTGGATCGCGGTTCTGGCGATTTTATCCTTGGTTGGCGGAGCAGCTTGGAACGAATATAGCAAATCCCAAGCGCGCGCTAAGGCGCAAAGCGCGGGCAACGCAATCTTGGCAGCCCTGGAAGCAGACGATCCGCAAGAGCGCGTGAAGGCGCTCGAAGCGCTGCAATCGGAAGACATTACTGAGGGCGCAAAAGCCGTTGTCAGCTTGATGCAAGCGGCAGAGCAATCCGCCGGTGATGATCCTGCTGGCGCGCAAACTGCGTTGGAAGCAATCGCGGTGGATGGTAGCCTGCCCGAAATTTACCGCCAAATCGCGTCTTTCAAGTCGGCTACAAAAAGTGGCGGATCGCTCAGCATGGAGGACCGTCGTCTGCGCCTTGACGCGCTCAGCGCACCGGGTACGTCGCTTCGTTTGCTTGCAACCGAACAGTTGGCGATGCTCGATATCGAGGCGGGCGACACGGCTGCCGCACTCGAAAAACTACAAGGTATTGTTGTAGACGCAGAGGTGACAGCGGGCTTGCGTCAACGGGCAACGCAGCTCATTGTTGCATTAGGTGCAGAACCAGACGTATTATCGGGTCAAAATTAAGCCGTCTGGCGCGTATTGTGTCAGGAATTATCAAGCCCGCACAGACGGGATGCACTATCAAAGGGGGCTTTGAGCAGTGACGACATCTAAGTTTATCATGGCGGGCGTGGCTCTCGCGGTAATGGCAAGTTGTACGGAAAATGACATCATTTTACCTGGCAAACGCGAAGATTTACGCGCGCCGTTCGGAGAAACCTCTGAAGAGCGCGTGAAAAGTGAGAGCGTCACGCAAAAGATTTCGCTGGCTAAGCAAGTGAGCAATGCCAATTGGCAGCAGCGCATAGGAACGCCGTCAACGCGAACTTCGCATCCTGCTTTGGTGCAAAACCTAACGGGTATTCAGTGGTCCACACCTATCGGTCAGGGTGATAGCCGACGCTATCGTATCACTGCTGACCCCGTGGTGGCGGATGACCGCATCTTTGTGATGGATGCTAAGAGCACAGTCTCGGCGGTATCGCTCAGCGGGCAAAAGCTATGGTCTGTGAACATCACACCGGATCGCGATCGTGAAAGCGACGCGGGCGGCGGTGGTTTGGCATACGGCGATGGCAAACTGATCGTCACATCCGGCTTTGGCAACCTGCGCGCGCTTGATCCTGCCAGCGGCGCTGAGATTTGGACGCAAGACCTTGATGCCGCAACAACGGGCACGCCGTCCATTTCGCGTGGTTTGGTCTACGTTGTTGGAGGCGATAACGTGGCGTGGGCGGTGAATTCCGACAGCGGTCGTGTTGTTTGGCAGCTTGACGGATCAGCGGGCATTTCGCGTGTTTCTGGCGGGCCTGCGCCTGCGGTGGGCGATGATCTTGTGGTCTTTGCGTTTGGTTCGGGTGAGTTGCAAGCGGCCTTCCGCAAAGGTGGTGCGCGTCGTTGGGATGCGACTTTGGCGGGTCAGCGTCGCGGCATTGCGGCCACGACTGTCAGCGACATAACCGGCGATCCGGTTATTTCTGGCAACACGATCTACGCGGGTAGCTATTCAGGTCGCATCGTCGCGCTGAACACGGATAGCGGTGCGCGTCTGTGGACCGCAAAAGATGGCGCGCTTGGTCCTGTGTGGCCAGCAGGTGGATCTGTGTTTGCGGTCACTGATCGCAACGAATTGGTGCGTTTGGATAATAGCACGGGCGAACGGATTTGGGGTGCACGTTTGCCGTTCTTCACCCGTGAGATCCGTCGCCGCAGCGTTGAAGTCGTTGCGCATTACGGGCCAATCATCGCGGGTGGTCGTTTGATCGTTGGCTCTAACGACGGTGTTGTCCGCAGCTTTGACCCTGAATCTGGCGCGTCGCTTGGCGCGGTCGAGGTGCCCGGTGGTGTGACGACTAATCCAGTTGTTGCAGGTAACACGCTCTATGTTGTGTCGCGCAATGGTGTGCTGCACGCGCTTCGTTAAAGAGCAAGGCGCTGGGTAATGCGTCGGAGTTGGGCCTTTCGCCCGCGCGCGCTTTGCGTTAGAGCGGCCCCTTGAACCCAACTGGAGCTTTTCAATGAGCTTTACACTCGCCATCGTGGGCCGCCCGAACGTGGGCAAATCCACATTATTCAATCGCCTTGTTGGCAAACGCTTGGCTTTGGTCGATGACCAGCCAGGGGTCACGCGTGATCTGCGTGAAGGCGATGCACGCCTTGCGGACTTACGTTTTACTGTGATTGACACTGCCGGCCTTGAAGAGGCGACCGACGAAAGCCTGCAAGGGCGTATGCGCCGTTTGACCGAGCGCGCGGTCGATATGGCTGACATCTGCCTTTTTATGATCGATGCGCGTGCAGGGGTGACGCCTGCGGATCAAGTGTTTGCCGAGATTCTGCGCAAACGCTCCGCACATGTGATTTTGGCCGCCAACAAGGGCGAAGGCTCTGCTGCGGATGCGGGTGTAATTGAAGCGTATTCCCTAGGTCTGGGAGAGCCGATTCGACTGTCTGCGGAACACGGCGAAGGTCTGAACGACCTCTATACCCAACTGATGCCGCTCGCGGACGGGTTTGCAGAACGCGCTTTAGACCAAGCGCCAGAGACCGATGTTGCGCTTGATGAGGATGACGAGTGGGATGAAAACCGCCCATTCGAAATGCCAACAGCCAAGAAGCCGATGCAAATCGCGGTAGTCGGGCGCCCGAACGCGGGTAAATCTACGCTGATCAATATGATCATGGGCGAAGATCGTCTGCTGACGGGGCCGGAAGCGGGCATCACGCGCGACGCGATTTCGCTGCGTAGTGAATGGAACGGTACGCATATTCGTATTTTCGACACCGCTGGCATGCGCAAAAAAGCTAAAGTTCAGGACAAACTTGAAAAGCTGTCTGTTTCAGATGGTTTGCGCGCAGTTAAATTTGCTGAGGTTGTGGTTGTTCTACTCGACGCCGCCATTCCGTTCGAGCAACAAGATCTGCGTATTGCGGATCTTGCGGAACGCGAAGGCCGCGCGGTGATTGTTGCGGTGAATAAATGGGATATCGAGGACGACAAGCAAAACAAACTACGCGATTTGCGCGAAAGTTTTGAGCGCCTTTTGCCGCAATTGCGCGGTGCACCTTTGGTGACAGTTTCAGCGAAAACGGGTCGCGGTTTGGATCGCTTGCACGATGCAATTTTGAGCGCTTACAAGACGTGGAACACACGTGTGCCCACGGCTGCTTTGAACCGCTGGCTTGCGGGTATGGTCGAAGCTCATCCGCCCCCCGCGCCAGCAGGAAAGCGGATTAAGTTGCGCTATATGACGCAAGCAAAAACCCGGCCTCCGGGCTTTGTGGTGATGTGTTCCTTGCCCGAAAAGATGAGCGAGAGCTATTCGCGATATCTGGTCAATGGTCTCCGAACTGACTTTGATATGCCTGGCACGCCGATCCGTCTTTATATGCGCTCCCAGAACGACTCAAACCCGTTCAAAGGACGCAAGAAGGCAGGTCCGTCAAAATTACGTAAGCACATGAAGTCAAACGTGGAACGTCAGCGCTAAATGCGCTGACTCCTAATCAGCGTAAACGCTAGCACTGCAATTCCAAAGGCTGCGAAGGCGCTGACGGGAAGTGTGACTACCCCGTTTGCGACGACAATTCCAACCAATGCCCATATTATGGTGAGTAGGTATTCAGGTGCTGCACGCATTTTGTAGACGGCCAAAGCACTAGATAATGCGCCCAAGATGCCCGCAAACGCCCAGCCGAATGATCCCGTAATAAGCCCATACCCAGCTGCCGTTGTTCCGATGGAAACCCAGCTCGCCGCGGTCAGCCAGCCTGCATAAATACCGACCGGCGCTTGGAACCACCAGCGATCCATGTAAGGCGCGCGGATGAGCGCGGTGATTGCGCCAAGTGCCATGATGATGATGGTGATAGTCGCCCAGATCGCGCTTGCATTCGCGATGGCAAGCCATGGGACACCCACCGCAAGGCTGATGGCAAGGGGCAGGCGGGCTGCGTGCCAATCACCTGCGTCCGCGCGTTTCCACAAGCCCAACACGGCAGAAACGATCAGCCAAGTATAGATCAAACCCCAGATTGCAAAGGCATAGCCTTCGGGTTGGATCGGCGGATCAATTTGCGGGTTCGGCAGTTGATCAGGCGTGAAGCCCGAGAATGGAGCTGTGAACGCGGGCGAAATCGCAAATGCGATGCTCAACACTAGGATGGCGGCGGAGGTAAATTTTTCCATGATCAGGTACGTAGACGCCCCTTAACCCAAGTCAACAGGAGCGTAGATGCTAAGCTAGGACACCGTCAGCTGTGAGGGTTGATTTGCCGCCCAAGTAAGGCGCAAGCACCTCTGGCAGTTCAATCGAGCCATCGGTTTGCTGACCATTTTCCAGAACAGCAATCAAACAGCGTCCAACCGCAAGCCCAGAGCCATTCAGTGTGTGTACGAACTGGGGCTTGCCACCATCTTCGGGCTTAAACCGCGCATTCATACGGCGGGCCTGAAAATCTCCCGTTGTGGAGACGGAGCTGATCTCGCGGTACGCATTCTGACCCGGCAGCCATGCTTCGATATCAAATGTGCGGTGCGCACCGAAACCCATGTCGCCCGTGCACAAAAGAACCGTGCGGTAGGGAACGCCCAGCTTTTCCAAAAGACCTTCTGCGCAAGCGAGCATGCGTTTTTGTTCGGCATCGCTGTCGTCGGGATGGGTGACTGAGACCATTTCAACCTTTTCGAACTGGTGTTGGCGCAGCATGCCAGACGTATCACGTCCCGCGCTGCCCGCTTCAGAGCGGAAACACAGCGTGTGTGCGGTCATGCGAATTGGCAAAGCGCTGTGGTCAAGCACGTCGCCCGCAACGGAATATGTCAGCGGCACTTCGGATGTCGGCACCAGCCACCAGCCGTTGGTGGTTTGATAGCTGTCTTCGCCGAATTTCGGCAGCTTGTCGGTGCCATACATCGCCTCATCGCGCACGAGCACGGGGCTGTTGACTTCAGTCAAGCCATTTTCGTCCACATGCGTGTCGATCATGAACTGCGCGAGCGCGCGGTGGATACGCGCAACCGCGCCCTTGAGCATAACAAAACGCGCGCCGGAAATCTTAGCGGCGGTGTCGAAATCCATGGAGGCTGCAACGCCTGCGATCTCAAAATGCTCTTTCGCATCGAAATTAAAAGTTCTCGGTGCGCCCCAAAGTTTGATCTCCTTGTTGTCGTCTTCGTCCGCGCCATCAGGCACATCGACAGCAGGAAGATTGGGAATACGCGCAAGCATATCGGTGAGGCGCGCATCTTCGGCCTTGGCTTCCTCGTTTAACTGCGCAACGGCGGCTTTTTTCTCGGTCACCAAAGCGCGCAGGCGTTCGAATTCTGCCTCATCGCCAGAGGCTTTCGCAGCGCCTACCAGTTTGGATGCTTTGTTCTGCTCTGCCTGCGCTTCTTCAGCAGCCTGAATTTTGCTGCGGCGGGCGGAATCTATGGCTAGTATTTGCTTTGACAAGGGCGCGTCACCACGGCGGGCGAGGGCCGCATCAAAAGTTTCGGCGTTGTCGCGAATTGCGCGGATATCATGCATGTCAGTAGCCCTTGAGCGAGTCGATTTATGTGCACGGTTTAACTGAGCCGTGCGGTGGGGTGAAGCTGGTCTTTGACGGTGTCTCTACTGTGCCTTCTCGCGCTGGCTGCGACGGTAAGCGATGATTTCATCCTGCACGAAATCGCGGAACACTTGAATGCGTTTGGATTGGCGTAATTCTTCAGGGTAGGCGAGGAACACAGGGACCTCGTTAGAGCTGAGATCAGGCAGGATACGCACCAGTTCAGGGAAATCTTGGGTAACGTAGTCCGGCAGAACACCAATCCCAAGGCCGTGCAGTACGGACTGCAATACGCCAAAGTAGTTGTTCACCGTCAGCATCGAGGGCACATCATAGGCAAGCAAATGCTGCACAAGCTGCAGACCTGCACCAACTTGCACCGTGCGCGGGTTTTGGCAAATCAGACGGCGGTTGCCGATGTCTTCGATACTCTCAGGCATACCGTTTTGCGCCACGTAGTCAGGCGACGCATAAAGCTGCATGTGGACCGTCATCAGGCGTTTGCGGATCAGGTCAGCTTGGCTGGGTTCCTTCATGCGAATGGCAACATCGGCCTCGCGCATGGGCAGGTCGAGCACTTTTTCCTCAAGCATTAGATCAATCTTGAGATCCGGGTATTTGTCATAAAGATGTGGCAAACGCGGGGCCAACCACAAGGATCCAAAACCGGTCGTCGTTGTAACACGCAGCTCGCCAAAAACCTCTTCTTCGCTATCTTTGATACGCGCCTCTGCGGCGTCCAAGCGTTTGATCATCGCAGTCGTGGCGTCAAACAGTAACTCGCCCTGTTCGGTCAGGATCAGACCGCGCGCATGGCGGTGAAACAGCGTTGTGTTGAGGCTTTCTTCAAGCCCGCGCACCTGACGAGACACTGCAGATTGAGACAAATGCAAGGTGTCGCCCGCGTGGGTCAAACTGCCGGCATCTGCTACTGCATGAAAGATTCGAAGTTTGTCCCAATCCATTTTGGCAACTTTCTGTGTGTCCCGCGCGGGCCTGCGCCCCTTTGCTCTATCCGAGCTGGCCTTGCTTATCAACTTAGCCTTAAACTTGGATTACCTCTATACAGGTCAGTCTTTGTGACCTATAGTTATTTTGAGTATGTGATCACTGTGTGCCTTGGGAGGGACCCACATGAGCCTGCAAAAGACATCTTTGAATGATAAATTTGATCTGGGGAAATCTCAGGTTCTGATGAACGGCACCCAAGCGCTGGTGCGTTTGATGTTGATGCAAAAGGCGCGCGACAAGGCAGCAGGGTTGAATACGGCGGGCTATGTCACGGGCTATCGCGGATCGCCTTTAGGGGCTGTTGATTTCCAAATGACCCGTGCCGCCAAGCCTTTGATAGAGGCCGATGTTAAGTTCGAAGAGGGTCTGAACGAAGATCTCGCCGCCACTGCGCTTTGGGGTGCGCAGCAGGCAGAGCTGCGCGGTGAGGGGCGCTATGACGGCGTGTTTGGCCTGTGGTACGGCAAAGGACCGGGGGTTGATCGCACGGGTGATGTAATGCGCCACGCTAATATGGCAGGTACTTCGCAACATGGCGGGGTCGTCATGGCGATGGGGGATGATCACACGGGTGAAAGCAGCACTGTGCTGCATCAATCCGAGTTTGCCCTGATCGATTCTTACATGCCCATCGTCAGCCCTGCGGGCGTTCAGGAGATGATGGATTATGGGCTTTACGCCTATGCGTTGTCGCGGTTTGCGGGTGTCTGGGTCGGTTTGAAGACGATGAAAGATACCGTCGAGGTCACCTCAGTCGTTAACGGTGATCCGCATCGTTTGGAGTTTGTAACGCCCGAGTATGACATGCCAGAAGGCGGTCTGAATATTCGTTTGGTGGATGATCGTTATCAACAAGAATCGCGTTTGCTTGATCATAAACGCCATGCCGCAGAAGCGTTCAGCCATGCCAACAAACTGGATAAAGAGGTTTGGGGTAAAAAGGATGCAAAAATTGGCTTTGTGGCGGCTGGCAAGAACTGGTTGGATCTCGTTCATGCGCTGTCTCTGCTCAACATTGATGAGGCGGAAGCGGAACGCATTGGGTTGAGCACCTATAAAGTCGGGCAAGTTTGGCCGATGGATATGAAGGGCTTTAACGCTTGGGCGGACGGGCTTGATCTGATCGTTGTTGTCGAGGAAAAGCGCAAGCTGATCGAAGTGCAGATCAAAGAAGCGCTGTTTGACGATCGCCGGGGTCGTCGTGTCTATGGCGAACGCCGTGAAGGACGTGAAATGTTCCCTGTGCGCGGCGCGCTTGAGCCGATGATGATCGCAGAGCATTTGGGCGCCATTTTGCAAGACGAGGGTTGCGGCAGTGCTGGTCTGAAAGCCGGAATGGCCGCTTTGGATGAAGCGCGTCGCGCGGATAATGCGCCGGAACTAGCAGCGCGCCTGCCTTATTTTTGCTCGGGCTGTCCGCATAATTCATCGACCAAAGTGCCGGATGGAAGCCGTGCCTATGCGGGCATTGGCTGTCACTTCATGGTGCAATGGATGGATCGCGACACGCTTGGCTTTACCCATATGGGCGGCGAGGGGGCGAACTGGATTGGCGAGGCTTCGTTCTCGACCCGTGAACATGTGTTCCAGAATATCGGCGATGGCACCTACAATCACTCCGGCATTCAAGCGATCCGTGCGGCCGTCGCGGCTGGCACGACGATGACCTACAAAATCCTCTACAATGATGCGGTGGCCATGACAGGCGGGCAGGGCAATGATGGTGGTCTTGATGCGCCCCGGATCGCACGCGAAGTGGCAGCGATGGGTGTGAAAAACCTCGCAATTGTTTATGACAGTAAAGAAGACGTCGATGCGGCGGACTTTCCCAGTGGCTTGGCGATGCATGAACGGGCGAATTTGCAATCTGTCCAAGAAGATTTCGCGCAAAAGTCTGGCGTCTCTGTCATTCTCTATATCCAGACCTGCGCTGCGGAAAAACGCCGCCGCCGCAAGCGCGGCTTGTTCCCGGATCCAGACAAGCGCGTATTTATCAATCCCGACGTTTGCGAAGGCTGTGGCGATTGCGGCGTGCAATCCAATTGCGTGTCCATCGTGCCCCATGAGACAGAATTGGGCCGCAAACGCGCAATTGATCAGTCAAGCTGTAACAAAGATTTTTCTTGCATAAAAGGGTTTTGCCCGTCTTTTGTGACCGTCGAGGGCGGTACACCGCGCAAAGCGGCGACGGCGGAACTGGTTTTGCCGGATCTTCCGTTACCCGAATTACCCAAGATCAAGGGCACGCATAATGTTGTTATCACAGGTGTCGGTGGTACGGGTGTTGTCACCATCGGTGCGCTCCTGGCGCAAGCGGCGCAGCTTGATGGCAAAGGCGCTGGCATGATGGAAATGGCTGGTCTCGCTCAAAAGGGCGGCGCGGTACATATCCATTGTCGTCTTGCGGAGAAACCCGAGGATATTTCCGCTATTCGTGTGGCAACTGGTGAAGCGCATGCATTGATTGGTGGCGATTTGGTGGTGAGTGCTGGGGCGTCCACGCTTGGTCTGACGAAAGACGGCCAAACAGGTGCTGTGGTGAATGCGCATGAGATCATCACGGGTGATTTCACCCGCAACACGGAATTCAAATTACCGACAGAGCAGCTCAAGCTCGCGTTGCAAGCGCGTATGCGGGACCGTGTTGATCTGTTTGACGCTTCAGAGCTGGCGCGCAAAGTGCTTGGCGATGCTATTTTTTCAAACATGTTGGTGTTTGGGGCGGCGTGGCAGCGTGGTTTGATCCCTTTGTCGCTTGAGGCCATGCGAGAAGCGATCCGCTTGAATGGGGCGGCGGTTGAAAAGAACCTCTACGCCTTTGATGTGGGCCGTTGGGCGGTGCTGCACGGGGATGAAATGGCGATATTGCTCGACGCTGACGTTGTGCAATTGCCCCAGTCCTTAGAGGGTAAGATCTCTTTGCGCGCACAGCATTTGGAAGCGTATCAAAACAAACGTTTAGCCATACGGTATCGCAAGCTGGTTGATGCGATTGAAGACCCGACACTGAAAGAGGCAGTCGCGAAGGGCTATCATAAACTATTGAGCTACAAGGATGAATATGAGGTTGCGCGACTCCATCTGAGCACTGCAAGTAAGGCGGCGGAGACGTTTGAAGGCGATTTGAAACTGACCTATCACTTGGCACCTCCGATGCTGAGCAAGACAGGCGCGGATGGGCGGCCAATGAAGAAAGAATTTGGCGCTGGCATGCTGCGTGGCTTCAAAATTCTCGCCAAGATGAAATGCTTGCGCGGAACACTCTTTGATCCCTTTGGGCGTACCGCTGAGCGCCGGATGGAGCGTGCTTTGATCGCCCAATTCGAGGCCGATATGAAAGTTGTGCTAAGCAAAGCCGATCCGCAGACGATGGAAGCTGTGCTCGCCTTGGCGGAACTGCCTTTGTCCATTCGCGGGTTTGGCATGGTGAAGGAAGCCAATGAACGCAAAGCCGCGAAGCGTCGCGAAGAGTTGCTGAGTGTGATCCAGCAAGGCGGCCTAGATTTAAGCGCAGCTGCCGAATAGGGCGCGGTACTGACGATGCGCAGCGCTAAAGCGATCAGCTATTCCCATTGCGCGCAAAGCGCTTTTGGGCGGGGTTTCGTGCAAATAATCGAGACGCTGACTGGGCGTGCGAGATTGATCAAGCATGCGCAAGACTATGCAAGCGAGATAACAACGACGCGTAGTTTTTGGCAGGTGATGGCGGATCGCTATGACCTGCACTTAAACATCTCTTCAGGTGATTTGAGTCATATCCCAAAGCGGGGTCCAGTTGTTGTGGTCGCCAATCATCCTTTTGGTATTTTGGATGGGCTGATGCTGGGGCTGATCTTGTCGCGAGTGCGCGATGATTTTCGAATTCTTGCTAATGATGTGTTTCAGAACGCACCTGAGGTTGACAGCGCGGTTTTGCCGGTTTCGTTTGAGAACAGCAAAGATGCTGTTAACGCTAACCTAGATACCCGCAAACGCGCGTTGGAGCATCTTACTGCAGGTGGCGTACTTGCTGTGTTCCCTGGCGGAACAGTCTCGACAGCGGCGCATCCGATGGGGGTGCCGCTTGATCCTGAATGGGGGCGCTTTACTGCGCGCACTATTACACGATCTGACGCGATGGTGGTCCCTATTTTTTTTGAGGGCCACACGAGTCGCATGTTTCAAATTGCAAGCCATCTGCACATTAATTTGCGGCTGTCCTTGTTGATCAACGAATTTCGCAGGGGCTTCGGAAGCACAGTTAACGTCGTCATAGGGGCATCTATTTCACCCGATGATCTAGCCAAGCACAAAGGTAATCCAAGCAAGATGATGGATTTTCTGCGCGCTAGTACCTATGAGCTGTCCCCAACACCGATAGATGCATCGACATATGGCTTTGACTTTGATCTACGGGAAAAAACGGCGCACTAAAGCAAAGCGCCGTGTCAGGAGAATGAAATGGCAGTTGGTGTATTCGATAGCGGACTTGGCGGTTTAACAGTGCTTGACGCTGCGCGCGCGCGCCTGCCTGACGTGCCATTCGTTTACTACGCTGACAGCGCGCACGCACCCTATGGTGTGCGCGATTCAGAGGATATTTATCAGCGGACGAAAAAGGCGGTGGAGTACCTTTGGGCCAATGGCTGCGATCTGGTTATTCTGGCGTGCAACACGGCCTCAGCGGCGGCTTTGCGGCGGATGCAGGAAGCGGGTGTGCCAAAGGGCAAACGCGTGCTTGGCGTGTTCGTGCCGCTTATAGAGGCGCTGACCGAACGCGAATGGGGCGACAACTCCCCGCCACGCGAAGTTGCGGTGAAGGAGGTGGCGATTTTTGCCACTCCAGCAACAATCGCGAGCCGCGCGTTTCAGCGCGAACTTGCCTTTCGCGCGATTGGTGTTGACGTGGAAGCGCAAGCCTGCGGTGGCGTGGTTGATGCGATTGAAGACGGTGATATGATCTTGGCCGAAGCTTTGGTGCGCAGCCATGTCGAGGCGCTCAAACGCAAGATGCCCGAACCACAGGCGGCTATCTTGGGTTGCACGCATTATCCGTTGATGGAGACACATTTTCAGGCGGCTTTGGGTGAAGATGTGAAAGTCTATTCGCAAGCGGGCCTTGTGGCGGAAAGCCTTGCAGATTATCTCGAGCGTCGCCCTGATTTCATTGGCTCTGGCAAGATGCATCGATATTTCACCAGCGGCGATCCCGCGCGTGTGAGTGATCACGCAACCCAATTTATGCGACGAGAAATTGCTTTTGAACAGGCCTGACTTAAAAGACATTTCCATTGAAAGATCAAAAACATGACACAGAACATCGCCATCCTAGGGGCATCCGGCTATACGGGTGCAGACTTGATCCGGCTCATTGCCACACATCCCAGCATGCGCATCAAAGCGCTCTCGGGAGAGCGTAAAGCAGGCCAACCGCTTGCGCAGGTTTTCCCACATTTGCGCCACCTTGATTTGCCCGATCTGGTGAAGATCGCGGATATTGACTTTACAGAGATTGATCTGGCGTTTTGCGCTTTGCCACATAAAACCAGCCAAGAAGTGATCGCGAAATTGCCGCGTGATCTGAAGATCGTGGACTTAAGTGCGGACTTCCGACTGCGCGATCCTGAGGCTTATGAAAAATGGTACGGTAACCCCCATAGCGCCACTGATATTCAGGGCGAAGCCGTCTATGGACTCACCGAATTCTATCGTGATGAAATTGCAAATGCGCGGCTTGTAGCGGGCACTGGCTGCAATGCGGCGACGGGACAATTTTTGTTGCGGCCGTTGATTGCGGCGGGTGTGATTGGGCTTGAGGATATTATCCTTGATCTCAAATGCGCGGTCTCGGGGGCAGGGCGGAGCTTGAAAGAAAACCTGTTGCACGCCGAATTATCCGAAGGCTACGCCGCCTATGCTGTTGGCAGCACGCACCGTCATTTGGGCGAGTTTGATCAGGAGTTCTCTGCACTCGCGGGACGGGACGTGCGCATTCAGTTCACTCCACATCTGATCCCAGCAAACCGCGGTATTTTGGCGACAGGCTATGTGTCGGGAGATGCGCAAATTATTCACGACACGCTAGTTGCGCAATACAAGGATGAGCCGTTTATCGAAGTGCTGCCCATTGGTGAAACACCCAACACGCATCACGTGCGCGGGTCGAATTTCTGTCATATCGGTGTTGCGGCTGATCGGATCGAAGGTCGTGCAATCATGATTGCTGCGCTCGACAATCTTACAAAAGGGAGCAGCGGGCAGGCCTTGCAGAATGCCAATCTGATGTTAGGTCTTCCTGAAACTACGGGTCTTATGCTCGCACCATGTTTCCCATAATGGGTCGGGAGGGGTCACAATGGCAATGTCTGGACTAAAGAAAAAGCGCCGTATTCAGGTCGTGGCTTTAGCCGTGGTTGCACTGGCACTATCCACCGCTTTGATCGGCTATGCGATGCGCGATGGGATCAATTACTTTCGCGCACCAAGCCAGATCATCGCGGAACCGCCAGCGCCCAGTGAAGTGTTTCGTATCGGCGGTTTGGTCGAAGAGGGCTCCATCGAGCGCGGTGTGGGCGAGGTCATTCGCTTTTCGGTGACGGATGGTGGCGCCAGTATTCCAGTTACATTCACGGGTGTGCTGCCCGACCTGTTTGAGGAAAATCAAGGCATGGTTGGTACAGGTAGTTACGTAAATGGCGTATTTGAAGCCTCTGAAATCCTTGCGAAACATGACGAAACCTATATGCCCGCAGAGGTCGTCGATGCCTTGAAAGCCCAAGGCGTCTATCAAGAGCCTGAAAGCTGAGAGCATCCTTTTGCGTGCGCTCACGTGGCGCTTTATTAACCACCGTTCGCCAGATTTCCTGTCAGCTTATTCGCTGAGAGGATAAATCATGCCTACCACCCAAAATGAAGAAGTGCGCGTTTTGGCGCGTGAGATTGTACGCCGCGAGGGGGGCTTTGTGAATGATCCGCAAGATCCCGGTGGTGCGACCAATCATGGCGTGACCATTCACACGATGCGCAGGCTTGGCTTGGATCTCAACAAAGATGGTGCCATTACGTCCGCAGATGTGCGTCGTTTGACTGGTGCTCAAGCGGTTGAGATTTTCATCAAGCACTATTTTGTAGAGCCGCGCATCGCGCACTTGCCGAAGCCTTTGCAGGCAAGCGTATTTGATATGTATGTGAACGCGGGCAGCAATGCGGTTAAGATTTTGCAACGTTTAATCCGCAAGTTCGGGTTTGACTGCGCGGTTGATGGGGTCATTGGCCCTTTGACCATTGCGGCCACCGCACGCGCGTTCGATGCGGCCCCCAATCACTTGAATGATGCCTACGCGATTGAGCGTCGCAATTACTATTTCCATCTAGCCGACAAGCGCCCCACCAGCCGCAAATACGCGCGCACGCGTGCAGGGGGCAAAGGCGGCTGGATCACCCGCGCCGAGGAGTTTATGGCTGCAAAATATCAGCTCTCCGAAGCACAATTTCAGCAAAGGATTGCAAAATGGGCTTGATTGATCGAATTTTTGGAATGATGTTCGGCGGTGGTGGCAATCTGATACGCGATACCGCCGAGGTTTTTTTTGAAAACGCTGAAAAAGGTGCTGCGCGTGAAGCGGTTATGCGCAGCGATTCTTTGGCGCAGTTTGCGACCGAGTTTGCAGTCTCGCAGAGGGGCCTGTTTGATCGGCTCATGGATGCGTTGAACCGCATACCGAGGCCAGCGATGGCGCTTGGCACCCTTGGTTTGTTCGTCTCTGCGATGGTGGATCCGATTTGGTTTGCCACCCGAATGCAGGGCGTCGCATTGGTGCCGGAACCCTTGTGGTGGCTGCTCGGTGCAATCGTGTCGTTCTATTTTGGCGCGCGTCATCAAGTGAAAAACCAGCAGTTTCAAAAACAAGTTGCAGCATCGCTCGCGCTTGCGCCGACTGTGATGAATAATTTGGACGCATTAGAGGGGATGAAACGGAAACGCGCCGTTAAGTCCGCGAGAATAGCCCCAGTTGTTCAATCTCCACAATCTCAAAAAACATTTCCGAACAATGCAGCACTGCAAGACTGGGCGCATCTACAGCGTTGATCCCGCGACAATGTGAACCGAGAAAGGCCGTGATTTCCATTGGCGTGCAGCATCCTGCGCACTATAATCTTTTACATGATTACAGAGCTCGGACATTTCGCCCTCATCCTCGCCTTCCTTGTTGCCATTGTGCAGGCCGTTGTGCCGCTGATTGGCGCGCATAAACATTGGTATGGCTGGATGGCTGTGGCCGAACCCGCCGCCAAAATGCAGTTTCTGTTCACAGGCTTTGCCTTCGCAGCACTCACTTATGCGTTTGTGACGTCGGACTTCTCGCTTCGATTGGTTTGGCTAAACTCGCACTCAGCGAAACCGATGCTTTATAAAATCAGTGGCGTTTGGGGGAATCATGAAGGTTCCATGCTGCTTTGGGTTTTGATTTTGACGCTTTTCGGGGCCTGCGCTGCTTGGTTTGGTGGGAACTTGCCACCAACCCTGCGTGCGCGCGTATTGGCGGTTCAATCTGCGGTCGCCGTCGCGTTCTTCGCCTTCATCATTTTTACATCGAACCCGTTCTTGCGCCTCGCAGTACCACCGTTTGATGGCCAGGACCTAAACCCGCTCTTGCAAGATCCCGGCTTGGCCTTCCATCCTCCTTTCTTGTATCTCGGTTACGTGGGCCTCTCGATGGCCTTCTCTTTCGCCGTTGCAGCTTTGTTGGAGGGCCGCGTTGATGCCGCATGGGCGCGTTGGGTCCGCCCTTGGACCTTGGCGGCATGGATCTTCCTCTCAATCGGCATCGGATTAGGGTCTTGGTGGGCCTACTATGAACTTGGCTGGGGTGGTTTCTGGTTCTGGGATCCGGTTGAAAACGCGTCCTTCATGCCTTGGCTATTGGCAGCCGCTTTGTTGCATTCGGCCATCGTCGTGGAAAAACGCGAAAGTCTAAAAAGTTGGACGATCTTGCTGGCAATTCTCGCCTTCGGCTTTTCCTTGATTGGCACATTCATCGTCCGTTCCGGCCTTTTGACATCGGTGCACGCCTTCGCCAACGATCCAGAGCGTGGCGTGTTTATCCTTATGATCCTCGGGTCGTTCACCGGTGGCGCACTAATCCTATTCGCGATGCGCGCCTCCGCGATGGAAGCCAAAGGCGTGTTCGGTGTCGTCAGCCGCGAAAGCGCGCTGGTTGCGAATAACGTCTTGCTCGCTGTGGCTTGTTTCGTCGTCTTCGTTGGCACTCTTTGGCCGATGTTTGCAGAGATGTTTTGGGACAGAAAACTGTCCGTCGGACCGCCGTTTTTCAACATGGCCTTCACACCGTTCATGATTTTATTGGGAGTGATCCTGCCCGTTGGCTCAACGCTGGCATGGAAACGCGGCAAAATAGGCCATGCGGTCTATCAAATGCGATTTGTCTTCGCGCTTGCGGTTGCTTTGGCTTTGCTGGTCTGGGTGATGCAAACGGGCCGCACGCTGATGGGACCGATTGGTCTGTTCCTTGGCGCATGGATAGTCTTTGGTGCGTCGCTTGATATTTGGATGCGCGCACAGCGCAAATGGGACCGCTTACTGCGTTTGCCTCGTGCGGACTGGGGCAAGGCTGTCGCGCATGGCGGACTTGGTGTGACCATGTTTGGTATAGCGGGACTGATGGCGTGGCAGGTGGAAGATATTCGCATTGCCGAAGTTGACACGCCATTCATGGTCGGCGGCTTTGAGTTAGAACTCAAAGGTGTGGATCGTGTTCAAGGGCCAAACTATCTCTCGACCATGGGCCGCGTGATCCTGCGCAAAGATGGCACAGAGATCGCTGTTTTAAATCCAGAGAAACGCAACTACCCAGTCGCACAGATGCCAACGACGGAGGCTGCAATTGACTATCGGTTCTTGCGCGACGTTTACGTGGTGATCGGTGACCCTCAAGAGGGTGGTGGTTGGACGCTGCGTACCTATATCAAACCTTTGGCAAACTGGATTTGGGCGGGGGTTTTGCTGATGGCACTTGGTGGTTTCCTAAGCCTGTCTGATCGCCGTTTCCGTGTTGGCGCGGGTGAAAGCAAACGTCGCACACGCACGGTCGCGGCAGAATGAGATATTTCATTGTTGCTATTTGTATGTTGTTGGCTTTGCCTTTGGGAGCAGTGCAGCCAGACGAAGTGTTGGACGATCCTGTGCTGGAACAACGCGCGCGTGATCTCTCCAAAGGGCTGCGTTGTTTGGTCTGTCAGAACGAGTCAATTGACGAAAGTGATGCCTCGCTTGCGCGCGATTTGCGGATTTTGCTGCGTGAGCGATTGGTGCAGGGCGACACGGATGAGCAAGCGATTAGCTTCATTGTGGATCGATACGGTGAATATGTGCTGCTTCGACCCACCGTCACCGGCTCCAACTGGTTGCTTTGGGCGGCGGGTCCGCTCATGTTGTTAATGGCGGGAGGCGTGGGGTTTGCGTATTTACGCGGGCGCGATAAGGCATCCGAGCAAACTATCGAAGCGCTGAGCGATGTTGAAAAATCAAGATTGGCAGAGTTGCTCAACGACGATTGAGCGGCGCCGATAAACAAGGAACGGGGACTATCAATGGATTATAAAACTATCACATATGTTGTGGCAGATGGGATCGCGATAATAACATTGAACCGTCCTGAAGTTATGAACGCCCTTGATGCGCAAATGCGTGCGGAGATCACTGATGCTGTGCGTACTGGCGGGCGTGAGGCACGCGTTGTTGTGCTCACAGGGGCAGGGCGGGCATTTTGCTCCGGCCAAGACCTTGGTGATCGCGCGAACGCGGCCAACATTGATCTCGAACGCACGCTGCGTGATGAATACCAACCCATGCTCGCAGCGATCACAGAATGCCCTGTGCCGACCATAAGCGCGGTAAATGGCGCGGCGGCGGGCGCGGGTGCAAACCTTGCACTTGGGGCCGATGTGGTGATTGCGTCGGAGCGCGCGTTTTTCATGCAAGCCTTCGCCAAAATTGGTCTGATCCCAGATGCAGGCGGCACCTACTTTATGCCGCGCCAGATCGGTATGGCAAAAGCGATGGGGGCAGCGCTTTTTGCAGATAAGATTAGCGCGACACAGGCCGAGCGTTGGGGCATGATCTGGGAAGCGGTTCCAGATTCTGACTTCGCAGAGACATGGAAAGCCCGCGCTAAGCATCTGGCAAACGGCCCGACAGCAGCATATGCGGAAGCCAAGACCGCCATCCGCGCGTCGTTTGAAAATTCTCTTGAAGATCAACTAACGCTTGAGGCGAAGCTCCAAGGCAAATGCGGAAAAACCCGAGATTTTAAAGAAGGCGTGCTTGCTTTTCTGGACAAACGAACGGCGGAATTTGAGGGGCGCTAAATTTGCGCTTCCTATTTCTATAAATACCTTGGGTGAGGCTCAGTTTGCTGAGACGCGGGCAGCGCCGTATTTTCCTTCAAATGCAGGACTGTGAAGTGCAGGTTTCTGTTGCCAGGTACCTGCGAACCCCGCCTTAAGTCGCTAAACCTAAGGAGTTAAGTTTCAGAAGCTGAAACTGCTTACGCAGCCATCGCTACTGGAGCACGATTGTCATTTGCAATTGTACATTTTGGGCCGATACGGTGGCACCCAGCCGAAACAAAGCTAACCCCTTTAGACGTTCGTCGATCCTATTTCGACCCCCTCCGCCGTCAAATGAACGGGTGATTGGTGGAGTCGCCGGGTACCGCCCCCGGGTCCGAACCGCTTATTGCGAGCGCGTTTATGTCCATAGTTCTTGCGAACACCTTATATATAGGAAGGGCTTAGAGGTTTGCCAAGAGCAGATAGGCCGCAGGACCCGCTTCCAATGAGAAAAACAGGCTGGCTTTCTTAAAGGGCGGCTTGTCTGCGATAAGCGAGACAAAGCGCCCAAGCGCGGCACCCGCGTAGGCAACGCCAAGCATTGCATAGGCCATGGGTAAGCTGCTCCAAATACAAAATAGTCCCATCGCGACAAACAAGCCGCCAACAGAGGCACGCATCTCGCTAAGACCCATGGTGCTTTCACCAATTTTGAGATCAAGGGCAGATGCCGTGTAGCGCGGAGCCAGAAATCCAAATGCGCCGAAGGCGATGGTCATCAGCGCGACGATGACATTAAGTGTATCGATCATTTCAGAGCTCCCAAAGTTTTCTGGAAAAATTTACGCCCCGATTAAGACGCCGTTTTCTTTTGTGCCATTTGTTGACCCAATTGCCGCGTATAAAGCGCAAGCGCTTCCAGAGTTTCCTCAATCCCTGCACCATCGCCTGAATCGCAAAAATCCGCGATTTTTGCATGGAGTGACAGGATCTTTTCGCGCGAACGCGCCGTAAAGGTGATCATATTCATCAAAGGTTGCATGGCCTCAACGGCACCAGCCAATTGATACGACAAAACAGGATTGCCCGCTGCGTCCACAAGCGCACGGTGAAAGGCAACATCGCTCGCGCACCAGCCCTCATCCGACAGCCCCGGCTGCGTCTGACGAAAAATCTCTGCGCGCATAGTTGCCAGATGATCCGCCGTGCGCCGCGTCGCTGCCAAAGGCGCGCACGCACTTTCTAGCGCAAACCGTGCTTCGCAGGCTATTTCAAAACTCACGGCATTCATCGACAGCAAAAGCGTCGAGGTGGTGATCTGCTGGCCGTAAGCTTCTTTAAAACTCAACCGATTGACAAAGGCACCCCCAAAAGCACCGCGCTGCGTACGGATAAGGCTTTGTGCGGCAAGGCGCTTCAAGGCTTCACGCACCGTTGCGCGGCTGACTTCGAACTGCTCGGACAGTTCCGCTTCAGATGGCAATCGCTCGTCCACGATCAGCGCGCCGCTCACAATGGCGTCGCGAATGGCTTTGGCGATCTGCGCAGACAAGTCCGCTTTGGAGGAGGGATCAATTTTCATTTGTCAGACGTTTAAATGTCTGACATTAAAAAGGCAACAGAAACTAATGTGTGATTCCACTGCCTATGATCCGATCTACCCTTTGGCTTGGCTTCTTTATGATCATCCTGCTCTCGTGGTGGATGATGTTTATGATGGCAATGAGTATGGACCTCGACCTCATTGGACGTCCCGGTGAAATGGGGCGCGCGATGGCGGCGATGGATCCTCGTATGGATATGAAAATGCCCATGGCCGAGTTTGGCCCGTTGTTTGCGATGTGGGCGATCATGATGGCCGCGATGATGTTGCCGACGATGGTACCAACCCTGCGTGCTTATGAGATGTTGATGACCTCCGCAGATGGTACGCGAATGGGCTGGTTGGGCATTTTGTCTGGCTATATGATTGCGTGGGTCGCTTTCGCAGCGCTGATCACAGGTGTGCAACTCGCGCTGCTTTTCGGCGGTGTAATTGATATGCTGGGCATTCCCAATTCAACGCTCTTCGCGGCTGCTTTGCTGATCATTGTCGGGCTGTTCCAATTCACCCGCGCGAAAGAGATATGCCACGGTGTATGTCACAGCCCGATGAACTATTTTTTAAGTCATTGGCAGACAGGCTTTGTAGGTGGTCTGAAAATGGGTCTCGGCCTTGGCGCGTTTTGTGTTGGCTGTTGTTGGGGTTTTATGGCGCTTGGCTTTGTGGGGGGCGTGATGAGCCTTCTGTGGATGGGCTTGGCTACGTTTTTTATGGTGATCGAAAAATTGCCCCAGATCGGGCATTATGTCACAAAACCGATGGGGGCGATCCTGATCGCTGCCGGAGTAGGGCTTCTGCTCTGGACCCCAATTATGGGAGGATAACACCACATGGCTATTAAAAAGAAACCCGACGCGGACCGCTTGCCGGTTAGTCAGCGTATCGACAGCCGTATGAGCAACCCTAAGCGGCGCACTACCGCGCCGACGGATTGGGCCATCAAGGGCGAGCTATTTTTAAACTGCTCGTGTGAATTGTTCTGCCCCTGCGTCGTTTCACTTGGCGCACACCCTCCCACAGAAGGTCACTGCAACGCGTGGATGGCGATTGCCATTGATGAGGGCCACTATGAAGGTGAAGACTTAAGCGGTCTCAACGTTGGCCTGATGGTCGAAATTCCCGGCCGTATGGCGGAAGGTGGCTGGAAAGTTGCCGCTTATGTGGACGAGCGCGCTTCTGGTAAAGCCTACAACGGTATCTTGCAGATTTTCAGCGGCGCAGCGGGTGGCACGACGGGTCTGTTCACGATGCTGGTTAGTGACATCGTCAACGCAGAGCGTGAAAAAGTCGAGATCGTGCGCGATGGCAAAAAGCGCGGCCTTTATATTGGCCGCAAGATCCAAGGTGAGATCGAGATGATCACCGGCGCGAACCCGGATCATCCTGTGATGATCTCCAATTCCAAATATTGGATGGGGCCGGATATTATTGCTGCTAAGGGCCTCAAGTCTAAGGTGCGTGATTTTGGTCGTATTTGGGACTTCGGTGGTAAATCGGCTGAGATTTGTCCGATTGATTGGGGAAGTGACAAAAAATGATCACGCCCGAGTATTGCCTGCTTATGGCGCGCTATAACCGTTGGCAAAATGCTGAGCTGTTAAAGTCGCTTGAGAGCATGACAGATGCGGATCTGCGCGAAGATCGAGGCGCCTTTTTCGGCTCGATCTTGCGCACGGTGAACCATCTGCTTTGGGGCGATACGCTGTGGATCTCGCGCTTTGATGGTGGCGAGGGGCCTGCGCAGACGGATCTGACCAAGACGGACACAACAGATGGTGCGCAAACGCTTGCCGAATGGTCGAAGGAGCGATTTCGCACCGATGCGCGTTTTGTGACTTGGGCCAAGGGTGTCACTCATGTAGGTCTGACAGGCGATTTGACGTGGTTTTCAGGCTCGATCCAGAGCGATGTCAGCAAGTCACGCGCGGTATGTGTCGCTCAGATGTTCAATCATCAAACCCATCATCGTGGCCAAGTGCATGCGATGCTCGGCGCCGCAGGTGCGCCTATGTACACGACTGATATTCCCTTTATGCCAACCACCCTGTAATCGGAGTAGCCCCTTATGGCTCTGATCTCTCCTTCGCGTCGCCTGCGTCGCACACCCTTTTCTGATGGCGTCGAAGCTGCGGGCGTCAAAGCATATACAGTTTACAATCATATGCTCTTGCCAACTGTTTTCCGTTCGATTGTAGAAGACTACCATCATTTGAAATCAGCGGTGCAGATTTGGGACGTTTCTGTAGAGCGTCAGGTGGAGTTGCGTGGCCCTGATGCGACGCGTTTAATGCAAATGCTCACCCCGCGTGATCTGCGTGGCATGAACGCTGGGCAGTGTTATTATGTACCAATCGTCGATGAGACGGGTGGCATGTTGAACGATCCAGTTGCTGTGAAATTGGCAGAAGATCGTTGGTGGATTTCGATTGCCGACAGCGATTTGCTACTTTGGGTCAAAGGTATAGCGAACGGCTATCGTTTGGACGTTCTGGTCGATGAGCCTGATGTTTCGCCGCTGGCTGTACAAGGCCCCAGAGCTGACGAGCTGATGGCGCGTGTCTTTGGCGATGCCGTGAAAGACATTAAGTTCTTCCGATATGGTTGGTTTGATTTCCAAGGTCGTTCGATCGTCGTGGCGCGTTCTGGCTATTCCAAGCAAGGCGGTTTCGAGATTTATGTCGAAGGCAGCGATATTGGCATGCCATTGTGGAACGCGTTGATGGAGGCGGGCAAGGATTTGGACGTCTATGCTGGCTGTCCCAACTTGATAGAGCGGATCGAGGGCGGTTTGCTGTCTTACGGCAACGACATGAACGACGACAACACGCCGCATGAATGTGGGCTTGGGAAGTTCTGCAACACGTCGACAGCAATTGGTTGTGTGGGGCGAGATGCTTTGCTGCGCGTTGCTAAAGAGGGTCCAGTGAAACAGTTGCGCCCAATTGAAATTCATGGAGATGCGGTGCCGCCTTGCGATCGTCTTTGGCCGTTGATGGATGGGGATCGTCAAGTTGGAACGGTGAGCTCAGCGGCCTATAGCCCTGATTTTGCGACCAATGTTGCGATTGGCATGGTGCGAATGACGCATTGGGATGCGGGGTCTGAATTGGATGTGTTGACGCCGAATGGCATTCAGCCGGTGACGGTTTGGGAAACGTTTTGGATTTAATGGAGGAGCGTGGGCCAGCCCCCGTACCCCCGAAGTTTAACTTGAAAGATGAAGGGTTAAGGAATGTTTAATGCACTTGTTGTAAGCAAGAACGAAGATGGCAAGACCAATGCAGCCGTGGAGCAGATCGGGCTTGATGATTTGCCTGCGGGTGATGTGACCGTGGCGGTGGAGTATTCCACGGTGAACTACAAAGACGGCTTGTGCATCGGGCCAGGTGGAGGTTTGGTACGCAACTATCCGCATGTTCCGGGGATTGATTTTGCAGGAACCGTCGAAGCGTCAGATGATGCGCGCTATAAGGAAGGTGATAAGGTCGTTTTGACTGGCTGGCGCGTTGGTGAAGCGCATTGGGGTGGGCATTCCCAAAAAGCGCGGGTCAAGGCGGATTGGCTCGTTCCATTGCCGTCCGGTTTGGATACGCGTCAAGCGATGGCTGTAGGAACGGCTGGTTTTACAGCGATGCTTGCGGTTATGGCGCTTGAGGATCATGGCATCAAAGACGGTCCTGTTTTGGTGACAGGCGCGGCTGGCGGTGTTGGATCTGTGGCCACAGCGATCTTGGCTCAGCTTGGTCATGAGGTTGCGGCCGTAACGGGGCGCCCAGAGACGGCGGACTACCTGACGTCGCTTGGTGCAACGCAGATCGTTGCGCGCGAAGAGTTGAACGAGACCGTGAAGCGTCCGCTTGAAGGCGAAGTTTGGGGTGGCTGCGTTGACGCTGTTGGTGGTGAAATGCTCGCGCGTTTGTTGGGCCAGATCAAATATGGTGGCTCTGTTGCCGCTGTAGGTCTTGCGGGCGGTGCGGGCTTGCCAGCGACGGTTATTCCGTTTTTGCTGCGCGGTGTGAACCTGCTTGGTATTGATAGCGTTATGCAGCCTTACGAAAACCGTTTGCGTGCTTGGGAGCGGATCGCGAAGGATCTACCGATGGATAAGCTCGAGGCGATGGTTCACTCCTCTGTACTGTCAGATTTGCCAGGGCTTGGTCGTGATATTTTGAAAGGCCAAGTTAAGGGTCGTGTTGTGGTTGACGTCAACGCTTAAGGGGTACCTGCAAGCATCGTCCTTGTGCGGTGCTTGCAGATCTTCTAAGACTGCCTGCATGACACAAAACGCACATATGAATTCGTATTATCGCTTTGCTACATAGCAAAGGCGTCGTTTGAAATTGTGAGTATGATTGAAACCGCCCTGAGAGGCGGTTTTTTTGTGGATGCACCTCTTGAGGCTAAACGCGAGAGAACACATGACAGATTTAAGGATAAGAGACGGGCGCGCCGCGGATGCGCCAGATATTGTTGCAATGATCGAAGCCTTGTCGCTGTATCACGGTGACGTCGCGGGCATTGGTTTAGAGGACGTGATCTTCCTATGTTTTGGCCCGTCGCCTTGGCTGCGACTGATTGTTGCAGAACACGATCGGCGGATTGTTGGCTATGCGGCGCTCCAAAAGAAAGTTCAGCTACAATTCGCGCGGCGTTTGATGGACCTGCAGCATTTGTTTGTGATACCCCAAATGCGTGAGCAGGGTGTTGGGCGCGCGTTGATCGCGCATGCAGCGGAGCATGCGAGGCTGCATCGATGCGCAGGTTTAACACTTGGTGTGATGGCGCAAAACACGCCTGCGCAGGCCTTCTATCGTGCGCTTGGTTTTGAGGTGCGTGAGACGGGTGGTGCTATTCAAATGGTGTGCCGCTTGCCCTTGCGGAGCGGACAAGTCGCACCATAAAGTCGCCTCAAATGAACGCATAAGTGAGATACACGATGACCTATGATCCAGAGAATATTTTCGCTAAGATCCTAAAGGGCGAAATCCCAAGTTTTAAGGTTTATGAGGACGATGAAACCTATTGCTTTATGGATATTATGCCGCGCTCTGATGGGCATTGCTTGGTGATCCCGAAAGCACCGTGCCGCAATATTCTGGATGCTACTGAGACGCAGTTGAACGCAACAATAACGACAGCTCAAAAAGTGGCGCGCGCGGCGAAAGTTGCGTTTGACGCAGATGGGATCACCTTGCAGCAATATTCTGAAGCAGCGGGTGGGCAGGAGGTGTTTCATCTGCATTTCCATATTCATCCGCGCCATGACGGCGTACCAATGCGCGCGCCCGGCACCATGGGCGATATGGAGGTGATCAAAGGGCATGCTGCGGCAATTGCTGCCGCGCTTGACTAGATTTTTTGGTGGGGGGCTGTCCCTTCTTAGTCGGCTAAAACTCCCCGAGGTGTTTGGGGACCAAAAAAGCTAGACGTGTTTTTTAGGCGAACTTCGATACCAGTTAGCTTTTTTAAGAAGCTGTGCTAGCGTTTTCAGATTAGTCAAAAAACAGGAATATTATAATGAAACCACCTCTCACCGATCTTCCGATCAAAACTGCTGATACCGGTTTTTATGGGGGATTTAGCGTCAACGTCACTGTTGTCTCTAAAATCATCATCAGCGTTCTCGTTGTGTGGTGCATTTTCTGGCCTGTTCAGGCTGGGGCTGTGCTGAGTACTTGGAACGCTGCTATTTTGAACAATTTTGCCGCTTGGTATATTTGGGTTGTTGCGTTCTTTGTGATCGTTTGCCTTGGGCTAGCGATTTGGCCAACGGCTGGACGGCTTAATCTGGGCCAAGATGGCGAAAAGCCCGAGTTTAGTAATTTCTCATGGTTTTCCATGATGTTTGGTGCAGGTATTGGCGTCGGAATGTTGACGTGGGCTGTGGCGGAACCGATTGCGCTTTTCAAGAATAACCCTGCGGTTATTCAAGGCGTGAATACGGCACTCAGCCAAGACAACGTGCGCGAGGCCTATGTTTGGTCCTTCCTGCATTGGGGTTTGGGCGCATGGGCCTGTTATGCGATTGCGGGCCTGTCGCTGGCGTTCTTTAGCTATCGCCGTGGTTTGCCGCTGACGATCCGCTCTGCTTTGACACCTTTGTTTGGCAAAGCACTGTCCGGCACTTTGGGGCACATCATTGATATCGTTGCGGTTGTAGCAACAATTCTGGGCGTGGCACAAACACTTGGATTTGGTGTGGAGCAGTTTGTTGCGGGCCTGACGCGCATTGGTATTGGTGGTCTCGCGATGGAAGATGGATCGGCCACAACGGTTGGTATCATCGTGGCTTTGCTGGTCATCATGGGTGCCTCGACCCTGTCTGCGCTTTCGGGCGTCGGTAAAGGCATCAAATGGCTGTCCAACATCAATATGGTTCTGTCGATCTTGCTACTTGGATTCTTCATCCTGTTTGGCGCGACCTTCTTTGGCGCGACCGCATTCTTCGTTGGAATTTGGGACTACCTTGTAGCGCTGCCTTGGCTGAGCTTCAATGTCTACGAATCTGATGGTGTTGAGGGTTCCGAAGCGTTCAAATTAGCGCAGTGGCAGGGCTGGTGGCCTGTATTCTACTGGGCTTGGTGGATTGCCTTTGCACCTTTTGTGGGCTTGTTCCTTGCGCGTATCTCACGTGGCCGCACGATCCGTGAATTCGTGCTTGGTGCGATGATCGTTCCGTCTTTGATGTGCTTTGTGTGGTTTGCCTGGGCAGGCGGCACAGCAGTTGATCTGGAGCTAAATGGCGACGCCAATGGCGTGATCTTGGATGCGGCGAACGGCGATAAGATCTTTGCGATGACCACCTTCATGCTTGAGCCGATTAGCCAACTTCTGTCTTGGGGCATGGCCGTAATGATCGTTGTCTTGTTGATGACCTTCTTGGTGACCTCTGCTGACTCTGCGGTATTGATTGTGAACACGATCAATGCGGCGGGTGACGAGGGTCCAAAGGCGCGTCCGCATATCCTGTTCTGGGGTGGTGCTTTGGCGCTTGTGGTTGGCGGTTTGCTGATCTCGGGCGGCACAAGTGCGATCCAGACCGCGATGGTAATAGGGGCCTTGCCGTTCTCTTTGGTGATGCTTTTGATGTGCATCGCATTGATCAAAGCGATTTACAACGACGGTCGTCGTGAAGCGGTTGGCGTGCCAACGACGCATAGCGAGATCACAGGCCTGACACCTGCCGAGTAATAGCAGACTGGCGTAAAGGAAAAGAGGCTCCGGCAGCTTGCGCGCCGGGGCCTTTTGCGTTTGTGTAGCCACTGAATACACAGAGGATTTTGAACATGACACTCGATCTGGATTTCGTGCGCGCGCAATTCCCGGCGTTCAATGAAGCGGCTTTGCAAGGGCAGGCTTTCTTTGAAAATGCGGGGGGCAGTTACACATGTGCGCCGGTAATCGAGCGGCTGATGCGCTATTACACGCAGCGAAAAGTCCAGCCCTATGGGCCCTATGACGCATCGCGCCTCGCGGGCGAAGAAATGGATGAGGCGCGCGTGCGTCTTGCCGGGATTATGGGTGTCGAGACGGATGAGGTGTCTTTCGGCCCCTCAACCACGCAAAATACATATGTTCTATCACAGGCGTTCGCGGGCTTCCTGCAAAAAGACGAAGCGATTGTTGTGACCAATCAAGATCACGAAGCAAATTCAGGCCCGTGGCGTCGTTTGGCAGAGCGTGGCATCGAAGTGCGCGAATGGAAGATCAATGCGGAGACTGGTCACCTTGATCCGGAAGATCTGGACGATCTCTTGGACGAAAAAGTGCGGCTTGTGTGTTTTCCGCATTGCTCCAACGTGGTCGGTGAGATCAACCCCGTGACCGAAATCACCGCGCGCGCCCATGCGGCGGGTGCGTTTGTTTGCGTTGATGGCGTGTCCTACGCGCCGCACGGAATTGCGAATGTGGGAGAGCTGGGGCCAGATATTTATCTGTTCTCTGCCTACAAAACCTACGGTCCGCATCAAGGGATCATGGTCATGCGCCGCGCCCTGGGAGAGGCCTTGCCGAACCAAGGACATTATTTCAACGAAGGGTCGCTTTATAAGCGGTTCACACCGGCGGGGCCGGATCATGCACAAATCGCGGCGAGCGCTGGGATGGCGGATTATATCGACTCGCTGGCAGCGCATCATGGGATTAATGGCGATGGCGCTGCGCGTGGCGCAGGTGTGCATGACTTGATGCGCGCCCATGAGGAGGCGTTGTTGCAGCCTTTGCTCGACTACGTGACGGCGAAAAACTCGGTGCGTTTGATTGGGCCAAGCGATGCGGCGACACGCGCGCCGACAGTTGCGCTGGCCTCGCAAAGCAATGCGGAAGATCTGGCTGCGCGATTGGCTGAGCACGGTGTTATGGCGGGTGGTGGCGATTTCTACGCGATCCGTGCGCTAGAAGGCATGGGCGTTGATATGGACAAAGGCGTGCTGCGGCTTAGCTTTACTCATTATACGTCTAAGGGCGAAATGGATCAGCTTTTGAACGCGCTAGACGAAGTTCTTTGATCTACTCAGTAGCCGACGTCGTATATTGATAAAACGTTAAAGGACTTTCGGGGCATAGAGTGACTAAGGAAAAACCAATCATTGTTTGGTTCAGGCGCGATTTACGCGTTTCTGATCATCCAGCCTTGTCCGCAGCCTGCTCGGCGTGCGTGCCTGTTATTGCTGTTTTCATCAAGGACGATATTGTTGACGGGCTCGGCGCGGCCCCCAAATGGCGTTTGGGCAAAGCCTTGGAAGTTTTCACGCAAACTCTTGCGCGGCTTAACATTCCTTTGATCTTGCGCGAGGGTCCTGCGGGCGATGTTTTGGACGCCTTGATCACCGAGACTGACGCGCAAGGCGTGTATTGGTCACGCCTATATGACCCTGCCTGCGTTACACGTGACACGGTGATCAAGGCGGACCTACTCAGCAAAGGACTTGAAGCACGTAGTTTTGGCGGCCATCTGATGTTTGAGCCATGGACGGTCGAAACCAAAACGGGCGGCATGTATAAAGTTTACACGCCTTTCTGGCGCTCTGTGAAGGATCGCGATGTCGATGTTCCGCTGGCGGTTCCGACGTCGGTGCAGCCTTACGAGGGCCATTTGGAAAGCGCAGATCAAAGCGATTGGGCCTTAGGTGCCGCCATGCGACGCGGGGGTGTGATTGTCGCCCGTCACGCCCAAGTTGGGGAAGCGGCAGCGCAGGCGCGCCTTGCTGATTTCATCGAAAACGATGTTTCGGATTATGTTGAGCGTCGCGATATCCCCTCGACGCGGGGCACGTCTGGGCTGAGCGAAAACCTAGCGCTCGGTGAAATATCTCCGCATCAATGCTGGCACGCAGGCATGCGCGCGCTTCATGAAGGCAAGGATGACTCCGAGGTGTTCTTGAAAGAGCTGGTCTGGCGCGAGTTTGCTTACCACCTCACGCATCACACTCCGCATATTCTGGACAGCAATTGGAAGTCCGATTGGGACAAGTTCGCGTGGAATGAGGACGCGGATCATCCTGAGGTGATCGCTTGGAAGCAGGGGCGCACAGGGATCGAATTCGTCGATGCCGCGATGCGCGAGATGTATGTGACGGGTAAAATGCACAATCGAGGCCGCATGATTGTGGCGTCCTATTTGACCAAACATCTGCTGACGCATTGGAAGGTCGGCCAAGCCTGGTTTGATGACTGCCTGACCGATTGGGACCCCGCAAGCAACGCGATGGGCTGGCAATGGGCGGCAGGCTCTGGTCCTGATGCATCGCCGTATTTTCGCGTGTTCAATCCGGTCACGCAGCTTGACAAGTTTGATCGCGAACGCGGTTATGCGCGCGCGTGGATCGCAGAGGGTCAGGGTAACCCGCCAGACACCGCCACGAGTTATTTCGAAGCAATTCCCAAAAGCTGGGGCCTTCGGAGCACCGACATCTATCCAAAGCCCATCGTGGAGGCGGCTAAAGGGCGCCAACGTGCGCTTGATGCCTATCAAGGGCGAGGTTTTTGAGAGTATACACAACAACAAGATGGCAAAGGGCGTGCAAGCCCTGCCAATTTCACCAGTTTGGGGGGTGATATGATCCATAAAACAACAGACGGCCAAAAAGGCCTGCCGCGATACTTCGCACAAGTGTTTGCAATGTCTAGCAACATGAACAATGGGCGTGTGGACTTTCATCTGCCCGATGGTCGTGTCTTTCGCGCGAACGGCATCAAGCCGGGTCCGGTGGCGGAATTGCATGTCAAAAACCCAGATCTTTTCGCGCGTTTGATCCGCGAAGGCGATCTTGGCTTTTGTGATGCTTACCTTGATGACTGGTGGTCCACACCCGATTTGCAGGCGTTTATGGATCTCGTCCACATGGACAATGAGGACGTTTATGACGGTTTTCCCGGCATGGGTTTGGTGCGCGTGATGGAAAAATTTCGCTTCTGGCTACAACGCAATCACAAAGAGCAAGCGCGCAAAAATATCTCGTATCATTATGATCTTGGGAACGAGTTTTATGGGCTCTGGCTCGATGACACGATGACCTACTCTTCGGCGATATTCGAGACCGGACAAGAGAGCACAGAGAAAGCGCAGATCGCTAAGTACGCATCGATGATCGACGAAATGGGTGCCAAAGAGGGCGACCATGTTCTTGAGATCGGCTGTGGTTGGGGCGGCTTTGCGGAATACGCGGCGAAAGAGCGCGGCATCCGTGTGACGGGCCTGACGATCAGTGAGGAGCAGTTTAAGTACGCCCAGAAACGTATTGAAAAAGCTGGTATTTCTGATCTTGTAGATTTTAAACTTCAAGACTACCGCGATGAGACGGGCACCTATGATGGCATCGCCTCCATCGAAATGTTTGAGGCCGTTGGTGAAAAATACTGGCCTGTTTACTTCGAGACTGTGCGTGATCGATTGAAACCGGGTGCGCAGGCGACCTTGCAGATCATCACTGTCGCGGATCGACGTTGGGATGTGTACAAACGCGGTGTTGATTTCATCCAGAAGTATATCTTCCCTGGTGGCATGCTCCCCAGCCCGAAAGGGCTGACTGCTGAGGTCAATAAAGCGGGTTTGGACGTTGTGAAGTCCAAGGAATTTGGTGAGAGCTATTCGATCACCCTGCGCCGTTGGTTTGAGACGTTTAACGACAAATGGGACAGCGTCGCGGCAATGGGATTTGATGATCGCTTTCGCAGAATGTGGAACTTTTATCTCACCTCTTGCGCATCGACCTTTCACAGCGGAAACTGTGACGTAACACAGATCACCATTCGTAAACCCACTTAAGCTCGAAAGCTCGCCCCCATGCCAACAGCCGCCCGTTTCGTTGCTGCCCTATGTCTCGCTGTGCTGGCTTGGGTCGTGAGCGAGCAAATCAAACCGTTGTTTGATGAGGATAAAGCGTTCGGAAATTTCAACCTGATCAATTTCGTGATCGCTGTTGCGGTCGGCTGGCAAGTGATCGGTTCGCGTGCGGGACGGGGTCTAAGTGCGGCGATCAACAATGGGCTGACGGGCGGGATCGTTCTGGTCTTTTGGTGCTTACTTGCACATTCCGCGATCCGTATGTTCGAAATATCGATGCGTGGCCGTTATGGTGGTGCGTTTGAAGCCTTTTCCGCGATCTTTGAAATGATGGTTGAGAACGGGATTTTGATTGCGACCCCGTTGATTATTGGCGCGCTCGTGATCGGCTCGGTTGCATCTGGAGTTATTGCCGAGATGACGAATAAACGCGCCTCATGAGCACGACGCTCTTCTTTTATGGAAGCCTGTGTCACATTCCGTTGTTGGAAGTGGTGCTCGGTCGAGAGCAGGCTCGCATTAATATTTGTACAGCGCATCTGCCAGATCATTCGGTAAGTTGGGTGAAGGATGAACCTTTCCCGATGATTGCAGAAAAGGTGGGGTGCAAAGCGCAGGGTATCTTGGTGCAGGACCTGAGCGATGAAGACGTTGTGCGTTTGCGGTTCTATGAAGGTGGGTTCGACTATGATTTGAAAGCTGTCTCCGTGATCTGCAACGGAGACGCCATCACTGCGGAGGTTTTCTTTCCAGAGGCGGGTCTTTGGAGTGCTGGTGCAGAGTGGAATTTGCGGGATTGGATTACTCAGTGGGGAGCGGTTAGTTTGAGCGCCGCACGCGAAGTTATGGAGCATTTTGGCGTGAAATCCGCGCAGGAGATTGCACATCTTTTGCCATTCTTTCGCGCGCGGGGGTGGGCCAAAGAGCTAGCAAAAACCCCGAGGGATTTGGAGCTGCGCCGCGAAACTCAAAGTAATGAGGTGACTTTGCAGCGCCGGTCCGATGGCTACGCAGGCTTTTTTAGGCTTGAGACGTTCAATATCAGTCACCCGCGCTTTGATAATACACAGAGTGAGACTTTGGACCGCGCAGCTTTTGTGGCCTACGACGCGGCGCTGGTTTTACCCTATGATCCCAAGCGGGATTTGGTTTTGTTGATCGAGCAATTGCGCTACGGACCTGTGTTGCGCGGTGATCCTCAGCCTTGGGTTTTGGAACCTATCGCAGGCCTGGTCGATGCAGGCGAAGCGCCGATGGAGGCCGCGCGGCGCGAAGCGGCCGAAGAGGCGGGGCTTGATTTGCAAGACATCCGCCCAATAATGAACGTCTATCCAAGTCCGGGCTATTCAACCGAGTTTTTCCATTGCTTCCTTGCTGTGTGTGATTTGGATTTGGGGCTTGAGGGGGTGCATGGATTGCAAAGCGAAAGTGAAGATATTCGCTCGCATGTAGTCTCGTTTGATCGGGGGATGGAGCTGCTGGACAGCGGTGAAATTAACCTTGGTCCCTTAGCAATGATGTTGCTTTGGCTCGGGCGACACCGCGAAAAGATCAGATCATTGGGATGATCTGGTCCGATTGGGGGCCAGCCCCCACATCTCCCGAAGTCCTTAAAGACCGAAGTGGACAAGAGCACGCATGTGCTTGAGTTCACAGCGACACGGGCATAGGTAAGGTGAGCACTAGGGAGAGACCAACATGATCGTTGCGCAGGATCTGGCTCAGGCCATTGGAAATACACCACTTATCAAGCTGAAAGCCGCTTCTGAAGAAACTGGCTGCGAGATTTTGGGCAAGGCCGAGTTCATGAACCCCGGTCAGTCTGTTAAAGACCGCGCGGCGCTGTCTATAATCCAACACGCAATTGCCAGTGGCGAACTCAAGCCCGGCGGCACGATCGTTGAAGGTACAGCTGGAAACACTGGCATTGGGCTTGCTCTTGTTGGGGCGTCCATGGGGTTCAAAACGGTTATCGTAATCCCTGAAACGCAAAGCCAAGAAAAGAAAGACATGTTGCGTCTTGCGGGGGCTGAACTTGTGCAGGTGCCTGCCGCGCCTTATCGCAATCCCAACAATTTCGTGCGCTATTCTGAGCGGCTTGCCAATGAGCTGGCGCGCACCACAAATGAGGGGGTGATCTGGGCCAACCAATTTGACAACGTCGCCAATCGCCAAGCCCATATCGACAGCACTGGCCCTGAAATTTGGGCACAAACCGATGGCAAGGTTGATGGATTCATCTGCGCTGTCGGCTCTGGTGGTACGCTGGCGGGTGTAGGCATGTCGCTTCAGCCTAAGGGCGTGAAGATCGGTTTGGCGGATCCTGATGGTGCGGCGCTTTTCAATTATTACACCAAGGGTGAGCTGGTGATGAGCGAAGGCGGCTCCATAGCGGAAGGCATCGGGCAAGTACGGATTACCAAAAACCTTGAAGGCTTCACGCCCGACATGTCCTACAACATCTCGGATAAAGAAGCGCTGCCGCATGTATTTGAGATGTTGGAAAGCGAAGGTCTGTGCCTCGGTGCCTCCTCCGGCGTCAATGTCGCCGGTGCGATCCGCATGGCGAAAGAGTTGGGACCGGGTCATACAATTGTGACGATCCTGTGTGATTTTGGAACACGCTATCAGTCTAAACTGTTCAACCCTGATTTCTTGCGTGAAAAAGACCTTCCTGTTCCAGAATGGCTCGATAAAGCACCGGCTGACATCCCTGTGGTTTTTGAGGAGGTCTGATGTCACTGTCACAGGTTTTGCGTGCGCTGTGCATGGCGCTGTGTCTTGTGTTGCCTGCACTGGGTTCTGCTCAGACAGAAACGCCGGATTATACTGCTTGGCAAAACGTGGCGCAGCGCGCAGAAATTGCAGTTGAAAATGGTCGAGCTTCTACCAACGCGCTTGAAGCCTTGCGCGCGCAGATCGTTGATTGGCGTGAACAATTTTTGGAAGCCCAAACCGCCAATGAAGCACGCATCAAAACGTTAACGTCTCAGATTACCAGCCTCGGAACACCCGCCGAAGGCGTCGAAGAAGCGCCAGATATTGCTGAGCGGCGTGCGGAATTGATGGAGCAGCTTCAAAGGTTGCGCACGCCTGTTGTCTCTGCGGAAGAGGCCTATAGCCGTGCTGACGGTGTCATCAAAGAGATCGACACGATCATTCGCGAACGCCAAACCAACGCCTTGCTAAGCGGCGGGCCGAGCCCGTTGAACCCGACGCATTGGGGGCCAGCCCTTGAGGCATTGCGCAAATCGGGCGCTGCGATCGGGCATGAGGTTGCGAGCGCTTTTAATTCCGAAGCTCAGCGCAAAAGCGCAGGACAGGCTTTGCCGGAAGTGATCATTCTGGCTTTGATTGGTTTGGTATTGGTCACGCGCGGGCGTCGCTGGTCCGTGTTGATTGTCAACGTCTTGCGCCGATACACCGCGCGCGGGCAGGGCGTCTGGAAATTCATCGCCTCACTGTTGCAGATATTCTTGCCATTCATTGGGCTGATTGCACTGGTCGAAGCCGCAATTGAGTCAGGGATGTTGGGCCTGCGCGGGACTCTCTTGTTGGACAATGTGCCGTGGTACGGCCTGATCCTTTTAAGTTTCTGGTGGCTCGCGGGGCAATTATTCCCGCGCAATGATGACGATATGATTTTACCTGTTGAGGCGAGCCATGCCGCAAAAGCACGTTGGTTCATCACGACGGGGGCCTTCATTCTGATTGCCGCTTTGGCGCTGAATGTTTTGGCGAGCTACGACAATTGGAGTGCGGCCACACGTGCGGTCATTGGATTTCCGGTTCTGATTGTGACCGGCATCGTGCTTCATCAATTGGGTCGCATCTTGCGTATCGGCTTGATTGACACCAGCGAAGACGACG
>ERZ1048872.197-NODE-197-length-73583-cov-8.582050_pt1 | contig 73583 bp, 58 predicted proteins | sample MGYA00383100_ERZ1048872 | MGnify/ENA primary metagenome ERZ1048872 (study PRJEB29581, sample SAMEA5548370) | metagenome | biome: marine; feature: coastal; material: water | depth 50 m | study: Short-term variability in the microbial, nano- and picoplankton...
CCCCACGAATTTCGCGGCTTCGGATTTCCGGCTTCCCGACGCGTTTCATTAATGGATGAGGGAATCGAAGTGCTTCAGCATTGTTTTACCGGTGAGCGCTTCAGCTACAAAGGTAAGAGATATCAGTTTGAAGATGTCAAGATCACCCCGGGATACGTCCAGCAAGGAGGCCCACCACTTTGGATCGCCGCCATGTCGGAAGCAGGTGCAAAGCGCGCGGCCCACTACGATACTAACTTCTTGCCTCAGGGGTTACGTAAAAGATCTTTCGACCCGTGGGTTGAAGCGCTTAATAATAGCGGGCGCAAAACAACGGATAAACGTATCGGCATCATTCGTAGCATCCTCGTTACTGACGATAAATCTGCGGATTGGCCCGTTGTTCGGGCAGCAGAAAAATATCGAATGGAACTATATAATCGCTTCTTTGAAGAAAGTGGCGAAGGCTTTGGCGAACAAGGAGAACCAGTGCCCCAGAGTTGGATTGTCGGTGATGTGGATCATTGTGTAGAGGAACTCAAAACGTTTATTCTAAAATTTGGCATTACAGATATTGTCACCATGGCCGTCCCCCCGGGCCTGAGAGCAGATCAGATGGGCGACAGTCTAGAGCGGCTTTTCACTCAGGTGGTACCGAGACTAAAAGCTGAGCTGTTTCAAAGATGAATATTGATCTGGATACCGGGCGACTGATCGTTTTCCTTTCGGGGTTTTTACTGTTTCTCGTCATCGAACAGTTGTTCTCCGCTAGAACGAGTACGCTCCCTCGATATCGCAGAGCCACCCTACACGCAGGCATCGCTATCGTGAATACTGTTTGCGTCAGATTGCTTGTCTATGTGCCCTTACTTTTATGGATCGTCCATGTCGAACAAATGGGCTGGGGCGTTGCCCGATGGCTTGGGATAACCGGCTGGCAGGAGTTTATTCTTTCGGTCATTGTCCTTGACGCGTTCGACTACTTTTGGCATCGGGCAAACCACCGGGTACCCTTTCTCTGGCGCTTTCACAAAGCCCATCACTCGGATAATGACCTAGATGTGTTTACCGCGCTTCGCTTCCATCCTGGAGAGTTACTCATTTCCTCAGGTGTCAAGGCTATCTGGGTAGTGATCTGGGGACCTTCTGCATTTGCATGGTTTCTGTTTGAAATAAGCGTCAGCGTCTGTGCCCAATTTCACCATAGCAACATTGAGATACAAGAGCGCGTTGAGCAACAGCTTTCAAAAGTTATCGTGACACCCCGCTTCCATGCGCTACATCATCTGGTTGAAAGAGAGTATGGCGACCGGAATTACTCCACCATATTCAGCTTCTGGGATCATTTGTTTGGTACCAAAGCAAAGCACCTCAGCGCATCCGAGTTACAGGGTAAGGAAATTGGGCTACCTGAAGGACGCGATGTTGTGTTGTCTGTATCGGAATTGTTGCTAGAACCCCTGAAACAGCGTAACTTGTCATTACCCAAACCGGAGGAATCATGAAGAAATTAGCACTTATTTTGATCTTTATACCTTGGATGGCTATCGCAGCGGAACACGCTGGCGATGCAGCCAAGTCAAAAGAACATGCTGGTAACGCAGCTAAGTCAAAAGAACACGCTGGTGACGCTGCTAAATCAAAGGAACATGCTGGTAACGCAGCTAAGTCTAAAGAGCACGCTGGCAACGCAGCTAAGTCAAAGGAGCACGCTGGTAACGCTGCCAAGTCAAAAGAGCATGCTGGCAGCGCTGCAAAGAAAAAAGACTAGTATCGGGCAGGAATCGTCCCTGTGAGTTCTCGTACTAATTACCCCAGTTGCTGGCAACTGGGGCTTATTCTTTTCATGATCAGTGTATTCATGTCGAATGTTAACGCTGATTCGATCGCAAAAAATAGCCCACCCAAGCAGTACTATGTCGAAGATATTAAAGATGCCATGCGTAAACACGTGGCTGCAGTTGTCGACGAGTCAGGCAACTTTTATATCAACGATGACGTAACCAACGAAGACCTCACGCTGAAATTCGTTCAGGTACATGATCCGGTTCGCCAGATTGATGGTGACGTTTACTTCGCTTGTACCGACTTCCACGCCGAAGGCGATTCAAAAAAAATCTATGACGTTGATTTCTGGCTCCGAGAAACAGACGGTGAATTGAAAGTTTTCCGCACTAAAATTCACAAAGAACCGAGAAAATCTCTGATTTATGGCTGGTATAAACATCCTAGGTACACATTCGTGAACGACAAAATCGAGTATCTATATTCAGAGTAGATCTCAAGCCTCAAGTGATAGATATCACAGGCTCGGCCTGTCAAAATAATCACCGAATTTTTCAATCAATTTCAATTTGGAATGCCCTAATGAGTGTATCAGTTGGTATTAATGGTTTTGGGCGAATGGGCAGATTAGTCACACGCGCTGCTTGGGACAGCAAACGCCTTAAATTTAACCACGTCAACGAAATTGCCTGCGACGGAACAACATCTGCTCATCTACTGAAGTTTGATTCGATTCACGGTACTTGGTCACCGGATTGTGAAGGCAGCGCTGATGAGATGCGTATTGCAGATTCCGCAATTACCCACAGTAGCGATCATGAAATCTCGGATACCGATTGGCGTCACTGCGACATCGTGATTGAAGCAACCGGTAAACACCATAAACAACCCGATAAGCTCCGACAATATTTTGATCAGGGTGTCAAAAAAGTGCTGGTAGCCGCACCAACAGAAGGCGCATTCAACATCGTCTACGGGATTAACCACCAGGACTACGATCCCGTTAAAGATAATTTAGTGACCGCTGCATCATGCACCACTAACTGCCTCGCGCCGGTTATCAAGGTCATGCACGAGCAAGTGGGTATCAAACACGGCTCAATGACTACGATACACGATCTCACCAACACCCAGCGTATCGTAGACACGGCTCACCCGGACTTACGCCGAGCACGGGCCGCGGGACAATCTCTCATTCCAACAACCACAGGTTCTGCCAAGGCAATTACACAAATCTTCCCTGAGCTTGACGGCAGGCTCAACGGACATGCTGTTCGTGTTCCTTTGCTGAATGCCTCGCTAACTGATTTTGTTTTTGAGGCAGAACGCCCTGTCACCGCTGAAGAAATTAATGATCTCTTCAGAATGGCAGCGGAAAACGAACTTGCCGGCATTTTGGGTTACGAAGAAAGGCCACTGGTTTCAGTGGATTACCTTAATGATCCCAGATCGACTATTGTCGATGCACTTTCAACAATGGTTGTTAACGGAACGCAGGTGAAAATCTTCGCCTGGTATGACAATGAATGGGGATATGTTTGTCGAATGGCAGACATCCTCGAAATGCTGGCTAAAGACCTGTAGCGGCAATGACCGCTCAATTGCGAAACTATGCCATTGTTACTGGCAGCTACTGGGCCTTCACGGTTACAGACGGTGCCATTCGGATGTTGGTCGTGCTCTACTTTCATCTGTTAGGCTACTCACCGCTCGAAGTCGCAATGTTGTTCCTGCTTTATGAATTCTTTGGAATTATTACAAATCTTATTGGCGGCTGGCTTGGCGCCCGCATCGGGCTCAACAAAACCATGCACATCGGCATGGGCTTACAGATCGTCGCGCTTCTTATGCTTACAGTGCCTGATGTTTGGCTTACTGTACCTTACGTCATGGCGGCTCAAGCACTTTCAGGTATCGCTAAAGACCTCAATAAGATGTCGGCAAAAGCCAGCGTTAAGGTGTTGGCAAGCAGTGCTGATGATTCCAGATTGTTCAAATTGGTTGCTGCGCTCACCGGATCAAAAAATGCGCTCAAGGGTGCAGGCTTTTTTGCCGGTGCCGGTCTACTTGAATGGTTAGGATTTCGTGGCGCTTTGCTCTGCCTTGCCGCGCTATTGTTTCTAGTGCTTATTATGACAATGGTGAGTTTGCCTGCAGCAGTTGGCAAACTCAGTAACAAACCCAAATTCAGCCAGATATTTTCAAACACTTCAGCAATTAACTGGCTTGCCGCGGCACGATTTTTCCTGTTTGCATCGAGAGATGTCTGGTTCGTCGTCGCATTGCCTGTCTATCTATATGCAGAATTAGGTTTTTCATTCACCGCGGTAGGCAGCGCAATTGCCATCTGGATCATCGGCTATGGCATCGTTCAATCTCTAGCACCTCAACTACTCGGTTACAGCAGTGCCAGAACAGGCCCAACCGGGTGGGCCGCTTTTTGCTGGGTAACATGCCTTGCGGGTATTCCAGCACTCATCGCGATCGGGCTTTATCTCGAGGGATACAGAGAGATTGTTTTGCTGGGAGGCTTGCTGTTTTTCGGCGTGGTATTTGCGATCAATTCATCGATTCACTCTTTTCTTATTCTGGCCTACTCAGACCATGATAAGGTTTCAATGAATGTAGGTTTTTACTACATGTCGAATGCTGCGGGGCGTTTAATTGGCACGATACTCTCCGGGTTAATGTACCAAGCTCAGGGTATCGCCGGGTGCCTCTGGTGGTCATCGGGTTTACTGGTGGTAGCGATGGGGATATCGTACTTTTTGCCACGCTCACCGAACGATCAAGTTCCGGTTCGTTGAACGCCACCGCAGAGCACCGGAATGATCAAGCACCATAAGCCTCAGCAATGAGGGCGCGACGACCTGTCGAATCTTTTGCATAGAGGATTTAATACGCAAACGAATACCACGGCCGCCACCCAATTAGGTTGCCATCACTAACCTGAGTATTGAATACACCAACGAGGCTAACAAATGACTGAAAGATTGAACAACAAGATAGCGGTTATCACCGGAGGAACAAGTGGAATTGGAGAAGTAACCGCCGAATTATTCGTGGCCGAGGGTGCCCAGGTAGTGATATGCGGCAGGTCAGTAGAGAAAGGTAGCGCCATTGCAAAGCGGTTGGGCGGTCGTTGCAAGTTTATCGCTGCAGACATCATGAATGAATCGGATATCAAAAACACCATCGACTTTGCTGTGTCCGAGTTCGGTGGCATAGACATCCTGTTCAACAATGCAGGCGGGCCGACCGCCGGTGATATCACAGAAGTCGACGAAGACACCATCCACTATGCAATGCAGCTATTATTTAGTAGCGCCGTGCTCGGCATCAAACATGCTGTGCCTCACATGCAGGCACGTGGGGGCGGCAGTATTATCAACAACTCAAGTATCGCAGCGATTCGCGACAATCAGGGTGCGTTACTCTACTCCGCCGCGAAAGCAGCTTTAACGCATTACACCAGACTCGCTGGTGTTCGTCTGGGCGGTGATGGAATACGCGTAAACTGTATCTCTCCCGGTGCGATCGCGACACCTATTTTTTACGGCGGCTCGGCACGCGCCAACACCCTGAGCGATGAACAAAATGCCGCAAAGATGCAAAAGCTCGAGGGAAATCTTGCGAGTGCAACACCTATGCAAAAATCAGGGTTACCAATGGATATCGCTACAGGCGCGCTATACCTTGCCAGCGATGAGGGAAGGTTTGTCAACAGCCACGATCTTGTTATCGATGGTGGCAGGACGTCGATGTTCCATGAGGCTAAATAGCGACTAACCCGTTGCGCAATCACAGGTAACCAATGCACGGTTTATTTGTGACCGCCTCATCCGGGCACGCCATCGAAATACATGACACAGACCCAGTGCCCCACCGCAAACAGCGAGAGGGTGCTCGGTCCTAGCATGGTAAGAAACATGATTAGCCCTTCAGCACCTAGGAATCTAGCGTGCATGTAATAACCCCAACCCTTAAATTCAGGTTGCAAATTATTGATTTCAACAGCATAATTCAAACAAACGTTTGATTTACTTTCTATGTCAAAACACGAACCTTTCAATGCCGCCTCTGCCGTTACGCAGGAAAAAATACTGGATGCGGCAGAGCAATTACTCATCGAGAAAGGCTGCGGCAACACCTCTCTTAGAGCCATCGCTAACAAAGCCAACGTCAATCTTGCTGCAACCAATTATCACTTTGGCGGCAAAGAAGGTTTGTTCGCGGCCGTGGTCCATAGATGCGCTAGACCCATCAACGAACAGCGCCTAGCATCGCTGAACAAACTTGAAGCACAAAAAAACAGTTTTTCGACCCGCGAAGTACTCGAGGCATTACTTGTTCCGTTGGCTAGCAATGACTTACCTGAACACCTGCCCGCGCTGATGAATCGGGTGGTCAGCGAGCCCGATGAGAATCTTAGAACGATCGTTCAAGCGGAATTCAGCGAGGTCTCATCTCGTTTTATTGCTGCTTTGACGCGCACAATACCCCAAGTGAGCGAGGAGGAGGTCTCTCTTCGCTTCCATTTTGTCATCGGCAGCATGTTGCACCTTGTCGGCCGGTTTGGTCCTTTCAGTATGGAAGAGGCTGGCGACACAAAATTACGAAAAATCAGCAAACTGATTACTTTTACTGTCGCTGGATTAGAAGCGAAGCCAACAGTTGATTATTCAAACCGAGGAATGTCCGAGTGAAACGCGTAGCTTTACCTTTAATCATTGTTGTTTTCGGATTCGGTCTCGCCGCAACCCTCATCGCAACCGGTCCCAAACTAGAGCCTCAGCCTGTGATTTCATTGGCGCCGCTTGTTCGCGTCACGGCTGTTGAACCAATCACACTACAAATGACAACCACAACACACGGCACTATTGAGCCCAGGACTGAGAGCGAGTTGATTCCAGAGGTCTCCGGGCGCATTACCGCCATATCCGAGTCAATGGTGTCCGGGGGGTTCTTTCGCAAAAATGAGGTCCTGATTACTGTCGACCCGCTGGACTATGCCGAATCGCTGGAACAGGCGAAGGCCGCACTCGCTCGAGCAGAAAGCGAGTTAGACAACGCGGTAAAAGGACACAAAAGGCAACTCGACCTCGCCAGACGTAATCTCACCAGCGACGCGCAGAAAGATGATGCAACCAATCGATTGTCAGTCGCCAAAGCGACCGTCAGAGAAGTGCAAGCCAGACTTTCACGCGCCGAACGAGATTTGCTGAGAACTCAAATCCGAGCGCCTTACGATGGTAGGGTAAGGTCTGAGAAAGTGGATGTTGGGCAATTTATTAATCGTGGTGCGACGATCGCTTTGATCTATGCAACCGACATTTCAGAAGTTCGTCTACCCATTAATGACAAGGAATTGGCTTTCATCGATCTACCGCTTTCCGCTGACGGCATTGCTAATAATAAACCTGTCACGGTGACACTGGCAGCAGACTTTGCCGGCGCTAAACATGCCTGGCAAGCTACCATCACGAGAACTGAGGGTGAGCTAGATCCTAGCACTCGCATGCTTAACGTTATTGCCCAAGTCAAAAACCCATATGAGCAAGTCAGAGACCGACCTCCCCTTGCTGTTGGCTTGTTTGTTAAGGCCGAGATACACGGCGCCGTGTTTGACAACATCGTGGTGTTACCCAGAGTCGCGTTACGCGCAGACAATCAGGTTTACATCATTGACGCAGCTGGCAAACTTCGTTTCCGAAAGGTTGATGTGCTTAGGGTTGTTAAGGAGGAGGTCTTTATCCGCGCAGGCTTAGCGCAAGGCGAAATGGTTTGCATTTCACCACTCGATGCAGCGATTGATGGTATGCCCGTTAGAATACCCGACACCACCGAAGTTGCGCATCGATGAAAAGTGCAATCGCTTGGTTTGCGCGCAATCATATCGCGGCAAACCTGCTGCTGATTCTCATGGTCCTGAGTGGCTTAGCGGCTCTACCCAGCATGCCACAAAAATCCTTTCCCGATATTGATGTGCCTATCATCAACGTCTCCGTAGCTTATCTGGGTGCCGCGCCCGAAGAGGTTGAGCAAGGCGTGTGCATTAGGGTAGAGGAAGAACTCGAAGGCATCGAGGGCATTGAGAAAATTTCCTCCGCGGCTTTCGAAGGCGCTTGCGCAGTTACCGTGGAGTTGTTTGAAGCTGCTGATAGCTCACTCGCTCTTGATGAAGTAAAGAGCAGGATCGACGCAATTGTTACTTTTCCAGTCGAAACAGAAAAACCCGTCATTAGCCTGTTGTCGCCGGTCAGGCCCGTCCTAGAAATATCGATCACAGGCCCCAACGACGAGCGAATGCTAAAAGTGCTGGGTCAACAAATCAGAGATGAAATTGCTGCACTACCCGGGGTTACGCAGGTTGCTCTACAAAACACTCGACCCTATGAAATTTCTATCGAGGTCTCTGAAGCATCCCTGCAACGCAACGATTTATCTTTTGAGCAAGTTGCTCAAATCATTCGTGCACGTTCCCTCGATTTACCCGGTGGCGCAATAAAAACTGAAGGTGGTGAAATTCTGCTACGCACGCAAGGCCAAATATATTGGGGCAAAGATTTTGAACAGTTAGTTCTGCAAACCCGGACCGACGGCACCCGTGTTTATTTGAGTGATGTAGCGACGGTAGTTGATGGCTTCGAAGACACTGATCAATCACTTAGATTCGATGGGCGCCCGGCCGCGCTTGTCAGAGTTTCTCGAGTTGGCAATCAGGATATTCTTGAGATTACGGCTGCGGTTACTGCTTATCTTGAGACAGCACCAGAGAGACTACCCGCGGGCGTCAAACTCACGGTCTGGAACGATGGTTCAAAACTGCTTCGAGGTCGCCTAGACACGTTGCTTAACAGTGCTCGCCAGGGCTTCCTTATGGTGCTTATTTTACTGGCATTATTTCTTCGCCCTCGTCTTGCGTTTTGGGTCAGCATCGGGGTTCCCGTTGCATTCCTTGGCGCGTTGTTCCTAATATCTGTGCTCGGCCTCTCAATTGATGGGATATCACTATTCGGCTTTATTCTCGTGTTGGGTATCTTGGTCGATGATGCAATCGTCGTTGGAGAAAACGTCTATTCGGAGCAAAAAAAGTCAGGCAACCTCCTCGAGGGATCAGTGTTAGGCACCCAACAGGTCTCTATTCCAGTGATTTTTGGCGTATTAACCACCATGACTGCATTTATGCCATTGCTACTTGGACCGGGCACAATGGGTCAGATATTTGGCGTAATTGCCACGGTAGTCATGGCCTGTCTCACTTTTTCCTTGATTGAATCCCAGCTCGTTCTACCCGCGCACTTGGGTCATCGAAGCATCCAATCTGCTGCAGGAGAAATGGCCATGCTTATGATCCCTATTGTGGCCATTATTGCACTTGGGTTTTCAGATAATTTCAGCGCTTACGTTGGTTTCATCATCGCTGCTTTCACGCTGATTTATGCGCTCTATGCCGTGGGCATTTGGAGTCGACTAGCCAATAGGCTAATCGATGCCCAGAGTAAATTCTCAGCCCGCGTAGAGTACTTTATCCACCAACCATTTCGCATCTTTGTGGCCAAAGCGATCGCCGCCAGATATCTGACACTAGCGATTGCCTTAGTTGCACTATTGTCGAGCATCGGCATTGTTGCGAGCGGCCGCCTGCCATTCTCGTTCTTTCCACCACTGGAGTCCGACCAAGCGATTGCCAAGCTAACGATGCCCTTGGGTACACCCGCTGAGGTGACCAAAGAAGTCGTTCTAAAGCTTGAGCGAGCGGCGCAACTGCTCGAACAGGAACTTATTCGAGAATATCCGGAAGCACCACCTGTAACACACATACTTGCAGCTGTCGGTGACCAACCCAGCAGCTCTGGTGGTGGCGGGCCTCCCAGCACAGCACCAGCGACAGGCGGTGGTGGACATATCGGCGAGGTCACTTTACAGCTAGTGCCAAGCGAAAATCGAACAATAGAAACTAGAACGATAGCCAATCGTTGGCGAGAACTAAGCGGCCCTATTCCTGATGCAGTTGAACTTAAATTCAACACATCGCTATTTACCGTCGGAAACGCAATCGACATTCAATTAGCTGGAGACAATGTAGATGATCTTAGGGCAGTTGCCGAAAAAATCAGACTGACGCTAGCTCAATATCCAGGCGTTATTGATATTACTGATAGCTTCAGAGCGGGAAAACAGGAAGTAAAACTTGCTATGTCCCCTTCAGGTGAAGCGCTCGGACTCTCTTTGGCCGACTTAGCCCGACAAGTTCGCCAAGCCTTTTATGGCGAAGAAATACAGCGTATCCAACGGGGAAGAGATGACGTTCGAGTGATGGTGCGTTACACGGAGGCTGAGCGAAAGACACTGAGCTCACTAGACCAGATGCGCATTAGAACGCCTGAGGGCGCTGAAGTACCCTTTGTCGAAGTGGCTTCAGCAAATTTGGGAAGGGGATTCTCCTCGATTAATCGCTCAGAGCGTCAAAGAGTTGTTAATGTCACCGCCGATGTTGATCGCACACAAATCACAGCGAACGAGGTCATCGCTGATTTTGCTAAAGGCAAAATACAAAGGATACTCAACGACTATCCCCGCGTAACTTTTAGCTTGGAAGGCGAACAGAGAGAGCAAGCAGAGGCCGTTGCAGGCATTCTGCCAATGTTCGGGATTGCCTTGTTCGTGATTTTCGCCCTGCTGGCGATTCCGCTACGCTCTTACAGTCAACCGTTGATTATTATGAGTGTGATTCCATTTGCTTTTGTTGGCGCCATCTGGGGTCACCAAATCATGAAGTCCTTCGATATGATTGCCGGCCTTGCCATGATGTCAGTGATGGGATTTATAGCCGCGTCTGGTGTCGTCGTCAATTCAAGTCTGGTACTGGTACACAACGTCAATCGTCGAATAGAGGATGGCATGGACATGAGTCGAGCGGTGGCAGAGGCAACGGTATCGCGTTGCCGACCAATCGTCCTTACCTCTATGACGACTTTCGTCGGACTCACACCACTGATGTTCAACAACAGTGTGCAGGCGCAGTTTTTAGTTCCGATGGCAACTTCTCTGGCTTTTGGTGTGTTATTTTCGACGTTTGTCACGTTATTTGTTGTACCTTCGGGGTATATGATGCTTGAAGACATCAAGGCGTTTACCGCGCGTCTAACAGGCGCTCAGATGCCAAGCAGACAGAAGACAATTGCTATTTTGAACCAGCCCCCATCAGATATTACGAAGGTTGATGTTTGAACCCTCTGAGCGCGAAAAAAAGCCCCGCAGAACCGCTTAATAAACGTGATTTCACCACAGGGGCAGTACCCGTTCACTTGATAAGGCTTACGGGCTTCATGATGGTTGGACTGATCTCTGTTATGGGTGCAAACCTTATCGAAGCGGTATACATAGGACGCGTCGGCGCTGTCGCGCTAGCCGCGCTGAGCTTCACGTTTCCACTGATTATGCTGTTTCAAGGCATTTCAATGGGATTGGCGATAGGCGCTTCTTCAGTGGTTGCTCGCACCCTCGGCGCCGGCGATAAAGAACAGGGGAAGTTGTTAATCACGCACTGCATTTTACTCGTTAGCGGGTTAGTCCTTTTCGCCTGCTTCGCTGCATACCACTATGTCGATGTGTTTTTCAGGTTATTAGGGGCAGACGATACCGTTTTACCGCTGGCCATTGAGTACATTCATATTTGGATTTATGGATTACCTTTTTTCACCATCGCCATGGTAGGTTCAACACTCATGAGGGCAGCAGGAGACGCTGTCACACCAGGATACCTCATGACTATCGGATCAGCATTACACGTCATGGTAAGCCCGATCTTCATTTTTGGATATTTAGGTGCGCCTGAAATGGGGCTCGCTGGCGCGGCTGTCGGATTTGTACTGGCGCGTTCGGTGAGTTTTCTAATGTACAGCTACGTCATTTGGATTAAAGATAAATTACTCATCTTCAAACTCACAGGTTTCTTCTCGTCATGCCGCGCAATTCTGCACGTCGGATTACCGGCAATGGCGAGCAACATGATTCAACCTTTGTCGATGAGTATCATCACGCGACTCTTAGCGGGGCATGGCTCAGTCGTGGTTGCCGGTTTCGGTGTTGCGTCGCGGATAGAATCGGTCGCCGTTATTGTGATCGTTTCCCAGTCGATGAGTATCGCTCCGTTCATCGGTCAGAACTGGGGTGCAGGGCTCTACGACCGCGTAACGAGGGGCATGAACCTCGCGAACGGCGCTGCAATCATCTGGGGAATTGTCGCCTACACCGCACTTTTTTTCCTCGCAAGACCGATTATTTCACTGATCAATGAAGATCAAGGGGTTGTTGACGCCGCGGTCACCTATCTTCGTATTGTGCCATTGTGCATTGGTTTCATGGGAATACTGATGAACTCATCCTCCTGTTTCAACGCGCTCGGCCAACCTTTGCCGCCGCTGCTACTCACTATTCTTCAGATGATTGTCATTCAAATACCACTTGCGATACTTGGGAATTATTTCTTTGGATATACCGGTATATTTATCGCTGCAACTGCGACGATCTTCATACTAGGCGTGATTGCCTGGTTTTGGCTAAAACGTGCGCTCGCTGTAGGAATGGCGCAAGACCATCACCTCAGATAGAACCGCGTGCCGCATATAACAACCTCCTCTTCGGACACATAGCAATCTCGTTCCTTTGCCTGCGCAAGGATGTGATCACGATTTCTTACACGGATATCAAGTCCGCCTAATCCGGCACCACGATCGTCCTTGATCGAGACAAACCGCAACCGGGCATTGTTTAGCTCAATAAAGATTTCTCCCTTTTCCGTAACCACTGGTAGCCCGGCGACCCTCCCCCAGAGTGACGCAAGTGCTGCAGGGTCTTCTGCCTGAAGTTCAACCCCGATAAAATCCACGGTGACATCCTGCCGGACATGCTTTCTCCACCCAGTGCCACCTACAGGCTCCCAATGACCCTCAAAATCATTATGCGCATCTGACTCGATCTCGAAAAATGCCGCTTTAAGGTCACCCGGATGTAACTGACATAAGTGCCAGTCCTCCCGAATAGTTTCATGAGCAACACGTACGCCATTATCCAGTGCGTTCTGGCGTACATTCGCCTGAGTTTCCCCACTATCGGCTTGAGTAATAACCATGTAGCCACCGTCGCCGTTACGACGCTTCAGGTAGCGCCCTCCCGCGGTGCCTTCCCGAATTGGTGCGACCACCTCTAAAAAGTTGTTACCAACCGCCATTAAAGTATTTTCAAGACCAAAGGCACCAACTGCAGGATCAACATAACAGGTGTTGATACCAAGAATATCTGTTAAATCCTCTACGACGGGTGGCAATGTTTCAGCTACTAGACAGATTTGTCTCAGTTGTATTGGCATTTCAGTGTGCTCCAGTCGGCTAATTATCACGATCAAACCACCCTACTTATACTTCATGGATTTGTTGCAAACAAGATTATTCAAAACCACATCAGTCACGAGATGATGCCGAAGCTCGGCGCCCCGGAGTCCTTGCTTCGTGATACGATTGTTTCGTCGAGCGAAAGAGGTGGAATCAATCACCTAATAAAATTTTGGACGTGCAAAGCAGGTAAACGGTTTTGTACCAAAACAACAATCTAGATTTTGCTTCAAGGAAACGATTCAATGATACAAAAACTACTCATCGCGAACCGCGGCGAAATAGCCATTCGAATCATGCGTACCGCTGTAAACATGGGGATAAAAACCGTTGCGGTCTATCCGCCCGATGATCAGCAATCACTTCATGTTTATCGTGCGGATGAGGCGGTTGAAATTCATGGCAGAGGGGCGTCTGCTTATCTCGATGCAGAGCAGCTGATTCAGATCGCATTGGACACAGACTGCGATGCCATTCACCCGGGCTATGGCTTTCTGAGCGAAGTCGCTGGGTTCGCAAACGCCTGCGAAGCAGCAAAACTGAAATACATCGGCCCGGACGGCGAAACCCTCGCGTTGTTTGGAGACAAGTCCGAGGCACGACGCTTCGCTATTGAGAATGAAGTACCCGTTATTTCAGGTACTCAAACAGCCACAACGCTCGATGTCGCGACTGAGTTTTTCAACTCACTTAATGGCCAGTCAATGATTATTAAAGCGGTTGCCGGCGGTGGTGGTCGAGGTGTGCGTGTTGTTGAATCACTTGATGAAGTTGAAGCCGCCTTTAATCAAAGTGGCCGCGAAGCGATGGCTGCTTTTGGTGATGATGCACTCTATGTAGAGGCGTATTTGCCGAACGTCCGCCATATTGAGATTCAAATTCTAGGGGACGGCAGCGGCAACATTGTCTCTCTCGGCGAACGCGATTGTTCGCTGCAAAGAAGACATCAGAAAGTGATTGAAATCGCCCCAGCACCACACCTGAAAAGCAGTATCAGACGCGAATTGGTTGCCGCCGCGGAAAAATTGGCGAAAGCAACCAACTACCGAGGCGCAGGTACCTTCGAATTCTTAGTTGATGCTGCACAAAAGACGTGGGCATTTATCGAAGCCAATGCGCGATTGCAGGTAGAACACACCATCACCGAAGAAATCTACGATATCGATCTGGTTGAAACCCAGCTGCGTATTGCCACGGGTGAATCTCTCGCCGAAATGGACATTGGCAAGCCGCGAAAACATGGATACGCGATTCAACTCCGGATCAATATGGAGACAATGGAAGCTGACGGTTCCGTGCGTCCGTCCGGAGGCACAATTACCGCATTCAATCCCCCTTCGGGTCCGGGTGTCCGTTTGGACACGTATGCTTATGCGGGGTACAACACCAACCCCGGATTCGACTCGATGCTTGCGAAACTTATTATTCATCACCGCAGCGCATATAAAAGCAGCGCGCAAGAGGCGACTAGCGAGTTCGAGGCTGCACTCACCAACGTCTATCGTTCCCTCTGCGAATTTCAAATAGAAGGTGTTGCAACCAACATTTCATTTCTGCAGAGCCTGCTGCAGTCCAACGCTCTCGCCGCCGTTGAGTACCATACGAGATACATTGACGAGAATATCAAAACACTCACAGAAACTGGCGCGCATCACACGCACTATGCGAGCCAACAGATCGAGAGCACGGCCATGCGTGCCGGTGCAGTTCTTGCATCAAATGATCCGCTTGCTGTACTGGCATTCGGCCAACAGGAACAACAAACTGCAACAGACGCCACGACCATGGATGACTCTTGGCTCAAATCCCCAATGCAGGGAACCATTATTGAAATTATGGTGTCACCCGGCGACCAAGTGCTTGCCGAACAGCCGCTGATGATAATGGACTCCATGAAAATGGAACATGAAATACTTGCTCAATATAGCGGCATCGTTAGTCAACTTGGCATTGTTGTCGGCGACACTATTTACGAGCAACAGTCGCTCCTGCAGATTGATGAGCGGGAAATCGAAAATACGCTGACCTCGGAAGAGGAAGATGTCGATCTTGATGAAATTCGACCGGACCTTGCCGAGGTCGTCGAGCGCCGTAAAACTACCCTTGATGCCCATCGCCCAAATGCCGTCGCCCGCCGTCGCAAAACAAAGCAAAGGACAGCGAGGGAAAACATCGAGGATATGTGCGATACCGAGACATTCATTGAGTATGGTCAACTCGTGCTTGCCGCACAGCGCCGTCGTCGATCAATAGAAGACCTCATAGAGAAGAGCCCGGCGGATGGCATGATTACCGGTGTTGGCGCGGTAAACAGCGACCTTTTTGGCGAGCCGGATAATCGCTGTGTGCTGATGTCCTATGACTATACGGTATTTGCAGGCACGCAAGGTGGACAAAATCACCGAAAAACCGACCGCATGATTCGCGTTGCGGAAGAGGGTCGAATGCCAATGGTTATCTTTGCTGAAGGCGGTGGCGGCCGACCCGGTGATACCGATGGCATTGGTGGCGAGGGCACAACGACTTTTGCGCGATTCGCGCAACTCAGCGGACTTGTCCCTATGGTTGGTATCACCTCAGGCAGATGCTTTGCAGGCAACGCATCTCTGCTGGGTTGTTGTGATCTCATCATCGCAACCGAGGGTTCCAACATTGGCATGGGCGGACCCGCGATGATCGAAGGCGGCGGCCTTGGTATCTACTCTCCAGAGGAAATTGGCCCGATGTCGGTGCAGGTGCCCAACGGTGTCGTCGACATACTGGTGCAAGACGAAGAGGAAGCCGTTACCGTAGCAAAAAAATATCTCAGCTACTTTCAAGGTAAGACGAGCGACTGGAATGAACCGGATCAACGTTTGATGCGACGAATCATTCCGGAGAACCGATTACGCGCTTACAACGTCAGGACCATCATCGAAACACTGGCAGACACAGGTTCAGTTCTCGAGATCAGAGAAAAGTTTGGCGTTGGCTGCATCACCTCTTTTATTCGCGTAGAGGGTATGCCGATGGGCGTTATCGCTAACAATCCCGGTCATCTCGGCGGCGCAATAGATGCCGACGGAGCGGATAAAGGCGCACGATTCATGCAGTTATGTGATGGCTTCGACATTCCCATACTCTATCTCTGTGACACGCCCGGCATTATGGTCGGTCCGGAAATCGAAAAAACGGCGCTGGTGAGACATTCAAGTCGTATGTTTTTGACCGGCGCGAATCTTTCAGTGCCATTTTTCACTATTGTGCTTCGCAAAGCCTATGGACTCGGCGCTATCGCAATGGCTGGCGGATCCTACAAAACGCCCTTCTTTACGGTTTCCTGGCCAACAGGAGAATACGGCGGCATGGGGCTAGAGGGTAGCGTAAAACTCGGATACCGCGCAGAACTGGCAGCAATTGATGACCCCGAAGAGCGACTGGAGACCTACGAAAAAATGGTCGCCAAGGCATACCAGACAGGCAAAGCGCTTAACTACGCATCGCTGTTTAGTGTTGACGATACAATAGACCCAGCAGACTCACGACATTGGGTCAGCAACATCATGAAATCGATTCGCAGGGAGCCTAGAGGACCCGGCAAACGTCGAGCTTCGATTGACGCCTGGTAGCCTAGTCTTCGACGCTCAAACACCTACTGCAACTGATCCACTGGTTGCAGTAGGTAACGCACCAGACCTGCGGCTATTGCTAGAACCAGAAACGCCAACGGCAAGCCGACAATAATTGACGCCGCCTGTAACGCCGAAATACCTCCAACAATAAGCAAGATACAAGTGACCGCACCCAGCATGAAACCCCAAAACACTTTCATCCATTGCAGGTGATCAACGCGCAACAGATGGCACAACACAAGCGTTGCTGAATCCAGCGAAGTAATAAGCCACGTAAAAAGCAGAAACGCGGCGGTCCCGACCAGCGCTATTTGTAGCGTTTCAGACCCAAGATTGCCAAAGACCGTCACAATCCCCTGACTATAATCTGCGACGACAATCTCACTCACCGAACCTGCTAGTTGCAATTCCTGATATACCGCTGTGCCGCCAAAAATCGACATCCACAATAAAATGATCAGCACCGGCACAAACAAAACCGCAATAATAAACTCACGCATTGTGCGCCCTTTCGAAATTCTAGCGACAAACAAACCCACAAACGGTGCCCAGGCCAACCACCAACCCCAGTAAAACACCGTCCAGGCGGATTGCCACGCTTTGTCGGCGGCGTCTTCCGCCGTCCAGAACCCCATAGGAATAACGTTAACAATATAGTCAAACGTACTTCCTACAAAGACCTCAAGTATCCAAAGCGTGGGGCCAACAGCAACTAGCACAAGCGCAAGCCCAACACTTATCCAAACGTTGATTTCACTCAGCAGCCTGATACCGTTGGCAACACCGGACACCGCGGAAAAGATACCTAAAACACTCACCAACGCCACAATAGCGATCTGCGCGGTAATGCTCATCTCAAAATCAATGAGCGAACCAAGCGTCGCATTCATACCTCCCACTGAGAGCCCAATCGACGTCGCAACGCCAAATACGGTGCCAAGTACCGCAATCACATCAATCGTCTGCGATATACCCCTAGGTAGCGACTGAAACCGAGTCAGCGGCGAGAAGGCAGTGCCAAAGGTAAGCGGCAGATCATAGCGATAGGCGCCCAGCGCAATGCACAGCCCTACAAGAACATACAGACCCCACCCATGAAAACCCCAATGAAAAGCGGTAAGCATCACCGCGGTCACAGCCGCCTCTGGAGAACCCTGAAGTTGCCCTCTCATATCGAGGAAGGGATTGCTTAGCATATGGGTGATAGGCTCAGAAGTTCCCCAGTATAAGAGCCCCGAAGCGAGTCCCGCGCTGAAAAGCATGGCGAACCATGCCAGATAGCTGAACTCGGGCAACTCATCATCTTTTCCCAAGCGCACTTTCGCTTTTGGATGCAGACAGGCAGCAATGACTAGCAGCAGTACTAAACTAACAGTCCAATTAAATAATAGGTCAAAACGCGCGACCACATTGTCTTTAATCGCCAAGAATACGACGGCCGCCTGCTCTGTATCGAGAGCTGCGTATCCAACGAAAACCATGAGAATGACAATGACTAGAATTGAAAGGGGTTGATAGGGGTGTTGCTTAGATTCGAGATATGACAAACAGTTGACTCTGCGATTCGTTGTTAGACAATCACCATAACAATTTTAGCGAGCTTCGGCTAATCTACGCTCATCTCTATGACAATTGAGATAGCATACGGTGTCCTTAATTTTGGCGAGTACGATACACTTGAAACATCTCTATATTTTGTTGATCTGCTGTTTTCTTTTTAGCGGCTGCGACCAACAGAAGCATATTGAGTCGAGCATGACCGACTCTGGGAAGCAAAGTACGATGACAGATATCATTCAGACTGCCTCGGGCCAAGTCCGCGGCATCAAACTCGACGCGAACCAAACCGGCACTGACGGCATTCGCGTGTTTAGAGGTATACCCTACGCGCAACCACCAGTCGGCGAATTGAGATGGAAAGCACCTGTGGCGCCCACACCTTGGACGGGTATTCGGGATGCCACCGAGTTCAGTCGCTCTTGTAGTCAGCCAACCAATACCAGCACTTTCGTCTGGACCCGGGGTGATTTCGAGACCAGCGAAGATTGTCTTTACCTCAACGTGTGGGCAGACACGACGGCCGCAAAACAGCCAGTGATGGTCTGGTTTCATGGTGGCGCACACACTAGCGGACAGGGACACTCCGACATTTTCGATGGCGCGAGGCTTGCTGAGCAAGGGATTGTTTTGGTAACGATCAATTACCGCTTGGGTGCGCTTGGATTCCTGGCTCACCCCTGGCTCGCAGAAGAATCCGAGCATTCAAGCGCCGGCAACTATGGTCTGTTAGACAAAATTGCCGCACTTCGGTGGGTAAAAGATAGCATTGATCAATTTGGCGGCGATGCTGAAAACGTCACTATATTCGGCCAATCTGCCGGTTCTCAAAGTGTTTGTTCACTGATGGCATCACCGCTTGCTCAGGGACTGTTTCACAAAGCAATTGGTCAATCTGCTGGATGCGTTGGCCCAGCGCCGCAAAAGGACCTAAACGGATTCCGGCGCGGAGAAGCTCTGGCAAGCAAGTTAGATGCTAACAACATCACTATACTTCGAGAGAAAACTCCAGCTCAAATACTAAGGGCTTCAGAAAAGACTGGCTGGGCCGAAGCTGACCGAATTGTTATCGATGGCTGGGTTCTGCCTGAGGCTCAGATTGAAACCTTCAGGGCTGGACGACAAGCACAGATACCTCTACTACTCGGCTCGCTCGCCGACGAAGGCAACGAATTGCTTCCCGTAAAAAAAGCGCTTACTGACCAGCAACTGGATGTCTATTTGACGAGGCTGGTTGGGTCGACGTCAAAATCTTTGGCCGCTGAGTACGCCCAAGCATTTGATACACCGGGTAAAATGCAGCATGCGATAGCCACAGATTTTTTTATGACATTTGGAATGCGTCGCTGGGCTGAATACAGCGAACATGCTGGCAACGACACATGGCTTTATTTTATGGATCACGTGCCTCCTGCTTTTCACCTCTATTGGCCAGAAAATCCATCCTTAGACTTGCCTGGCGGCCCTCGAAGCGGTGGCGCATATCATTCGGGAGATCTAGCTTTCGTTTTTGGCAATACGGATAAAGTCGGACTTGACTGGCATGACGATGACCATAAGCTTTCGCAGCATATGGTGAAGTACTGGACCAATTTTGCTCGAAGCGGAAACCCCAACGGAGCCGATCTACCCGTATGGCAAAAATTTACCGGTGAAACCTACGCGACGCAACGCCTGAATATCAATCCTGAAACTGTGGATGGCATTCGCAAATCAAAAATTGATATTCTATCCAATGCATATCCAATGTTTGAAGATAAACCATGACTGATCAACATCAACAGCTCATCAATAGCGCCAGCAATATGCAACAGGAATTGGCAGAGCGTGGTGGTGAAATCGACACGCTAAGACAATTGCCGCAAGATCTTGCTGAGAAAATGGCGGCCGCAGGGTTCTACGGCATATGTACTCCGGAGGAAATTGGCGGACTCGCACAGAATCCTTCAACACTCTATCGAGTTTGCGAAACGCTAGCCGCGGCCAACGGATCTGCAGCCTGGTGTGTTTTTATTGGTTCAACGTCACAATACCTGTTGGGCGCCCTGCCCCCCGAGCAACAACACATCATCATGCAAGACAGCAATGTGATTACGAGTGGTGTTTTCGCGGACAGCGGCACAGCGCGCTACGAGGTCCGTAACGGTAAGCCAGGATACGTGATAAACGGACACTGGCGCTGGGGTTCGGGCTGTCACAATGCCGCGTGGATATCTGGCGGCATCCACGAGATAGACGAGCATGGTGAAGCGTTCCAAAGTACAGATGCTGTTCTAACTCGGGCATTCTTTAGGCCTTCCGAAATCGAGATACTCGATAATTGGCATGTCTCAGGTCTACGTGGTTCGGGGTCCAGCGACTATCGTGCAGAGAACGTCTGGATACCGTCTTTACGTATGGCATCCTCGATAGAACAGACCGCATATAAAAGTTATCCCATATTCCGCTACCCTAAGTTCGCTTTACTTTCTCTTCCAATTGGCGCAATCACACTTGGCATGGCGCGCGCGTCAATTGACGAAGTGATTCGAGTTGCCAGTGAAAAAACGCCTCAGGGCAGTCGACGCACGTTAGCGCATAGACCTGCATTACATCGCGAAATCGGCGTCGCTGACACAAAGTTAGCAGCAGCACGTAGCTTGCTCTACTCGCTCAATGATGAGGTCTGGCAGCATTGCCAAAGCGAATTTCCCACAGTCCAGCATCGACAAAAACTGCGCGCTGCGAATGTCCACTTGGTCAATACAGCCGTCGAGGTTGTAGACAAAATGTACACAATTGTCGGCGGGAGCTCAGTATTTGAGTCATCATGCCTGCAGCAACATTTCCGGGATGTGCACGTAGCGACCCAGCATATGATGGTTGCCGAGCCTGTGATGGAACTCGCAGGCAGAGTGCTGCTCGGGGTTGATGAGACCGCACCAGGGCTTTAAAGAATTTAGACGGCATGACGCGCGCTGATTAACAACTGTTCCTCACGATTTAGCGTCCGCCGGTTCCACATTACCGCTACGATTCCTACAACAACATTCGTGAACGCGGTTGCTGCGAAAACCCCCACGTAACCAAAGAAATAACTGCCCACCAGCGCTAGCGGAATATAGACAATCAGTAACCGTGCAACCGAAAGGAACAGTGCTGGCATCGGCCTTCGGAGTGCGTTGAAGGCGTGGGTTGAGACAACAATCAGACCCATGAAACCGATACTGAACGGAATAATGTGCAAAAAGGTTACAGCAACATCAACCAACTCAGGATCAGCATTCACAAAATTCACAAAATAGCTTGCGCCAAGCCACATGATGGTCGCAGCGATTAATCCCCAGGCCAGACAGGCGGCGTAACAAGTATTAAGTGCTTCGTGAACCCGTTCAAATTTTCCAGCTCCCCAATTTTGCCCAACCAGCGGCACGACGCTGGTAGATATGCCAATGACAACCATACCGACAACAGATTCAATCCTACTGGCGACACCAAACGCCGCAACAACGGTCGTGCCAAAACCGGCCAGTAACCAAGTGACGACCCCCATTGAAAGCGGTTGAATCATGTTTGAGGCTGATGCGGGAATACCTACCTGCAGAATACCAACAGAGGATTTGTGAAAACTCGTCAAAAAACGACCGTTGGATAAGCGGAACAAGCGCTCACGGAGGAAATACCAATAGGCTGCCAACAGCACCTGCGCGATGGCGCCGAATACAAACGCCCACGCTGCCCCCTCGAGCCCTAGCTTTGGTAACCCAGCCCAGCCAAAAATCAAAAAGGGACCTACAACCACCTGCACCACGGGTGCGATTGTCATAATGTAACCAGGGAACGTCGGGTTGCCGAAAGACCTGATTAAGCCATTTGACACCATTGCTAGCCCCATCATGGGGAAACCGATCAACCAAATTTTTGCATAATCGGAGGCAAGACTCAGAACCTGGTCAGTTGCGCCAAGCAGCACAAAAAGATAATCGGCACCAAGCTGACCTCCCAGCGCAACACAGATGGTAAAAATGAGCACGAGAATATAACAATGCGTCGTTGTGATTGCTGTCTGTTCCCTGTCCCCGGCACCCATTGATTGAGCAATGAGCGTGGCAGCACCAATTCCAATACCTCGCGTTAGGGCATTCAGCGACATAGAGATAGGAAACATAAAGGTAATCGCTGCGAGCTCAGCTTTACCAACCTTACCGATGTAAAAAATCTCGATGAGCTGACCGAGCGTCATGGCAAGAAAACCCAGAATCATCACACTGGAGAGCTTCGCGACGTGGCCTCTGATAGCGCCTTCAGTGTAAGTTGCCGTACGACTCGGACCAGCGCCACTCACGTGATCTGTTCGCCTTCCGAAGGGCTCGAACTTGCTTTCAACGCCACTGCCTGCACGTGAGGGGTCCTAAAATGTATGTACAAGAGCACAGCTAGGCTATATCCCAACAACAGAAGCCAACCAGTATTGCCAATGAAATCCCAAGAAGAGATGATGCCGTAGCCATAGATAACCACCGCCAGTATCGGAAACACCTTGGTTGCCCATAACGGCAATCTAAACGGCGCACCTTGGTAAGCCTGCGGGTTTCGTTTTGCCAAGTTAAACAATGCAAACACCGGAAACAAACCAAATATCGCGCCAACAGCATTACCTAAAATCGCAACGTACCCCAGACTCATACCTGTCACAATAGGTGTCAAACCGACGAGAAAAAACACAGTCAAATAAATAAAAGGCACGCCATATCGATTCATCACTGCAAGTCTTGGTGGTAGCCAACCGTCTTCAGTCGCCATATACAACCCGCGTGTACACCACGCAAAAATGGCATTCAAGGATGTCACTAAAGAAATCATGATGCCGCCAGCAATAAACAGAATGTAAACACCCGGTGAAAAGATAATCTTTGCCGTCGCGGCAAGGTTTTCACCGGCGATTTGTTCAATCGGTAAAACACCTGTCGCAACCACTGCAATCAGCGTGTAAAGCAGTGTAACAATTGCCAAAGATAACCCCATCACAACAGGAATCATCTTGCCGGGGTTTTCCATTTCATCGCCAAACTCAGAGATGAACTCAGAACCAATTAGACTAAGGCGCAGGAGAAATGCCGCAGCAAAAAAACCGGCGAATCCATTCGGCATGATATCCGGCAACGATTGATAAGGTGTGAAATCATTGACATGACTCAAGCCAAAGACTATGTAAAGCACCAATGAGGTAAGTAAACCAAACACCATGACCGTCTGAAAACGGGCGGCAGTTTTAATACCAAAAAGATTTGCGACAAAACAAAGCACCATCACACCAGCAGCAACGAAAGTAAGGTTTAAATTTGGAATCAGCGCTTCAGTGTATTCAGCAAAACCAATTGCGAAACTAGACAAAATTAACTGCCCTACGACTAGTAGAGAAAGATAAAAAAACGAAGTTTTTTGCCCAAGCAAATCTCGCACGTATGTGTAATTACCGCCGGTACTGGGTACTGCAGAGCCAAGGGCTGCGATACAAATCGTGGGAATAGCAACAATCGCGAGTGCCAATAAAAAGGCCCATGGCGCACCGTAACCCGTCATGCTGATACTTACGCCAGTTAGAACGACGACACCCGTACCGATGATTTGCCCCAAAGAAATGCTCATCAGGTCCCAAAAACCTAACAACTTTTCACCTTCGGCATGATGCATGGACATGCTGCAAGTTCCCTGTTTATTTTAGTTTTCTTCTTGCATCTACTTATAGCAATACCGGCGGAGTGCACTCATCGTCGCGCGTCGAGCGCAGTACATCGAGCATAAGGTTGATCATATTCTCCCGCACTTGATCAATATTGTCTTCCACCAGCGTAATCTTATCTTCAAGGCCAGCAGCAAGATTAATTGGCAGCGCTACCGCGGCAAAATTCATACCCAGTTCTCCCGCCAGATACACTTCGGGACAACACGTCATACCCACAACATGTCCGCCTAACATCTGATACATCTTTATTTCCGCCGGCGACTCAAATCTTGGACCATTAGTAGCAACATATGTAGCACCATCATGACACTTAATATTGTGTTCAGGCGCAAGACTTATCAACTGCTCACTCATTACAGGACAAAATGGCTGACTCATTTCAACATGTCCGACGGCACTTTGAAGGTCATCAAAAAAACTAAATTCTCTTCCATGGGTAAAATCAAGGAAGTCGCGCAGCACTGCAAGGTCGAGCACAGGATAGTCGGAGGTAATCGAACCCACCGCGTAAGTAGACATAATTCTACTCACACCCAAATCTTTGAGCGCCTGAATATTTGCTCGATAGTTAACTTTGTGGGGAGGTGTAGCGTGATCCTTTCCATGCCGCGTTAAAAACACGATGTCTTCGTGATCACCCTGACCTAAATAGACCTGCGCCGAACCGAATCTGTTAGTCATTTGACGTGCTTCAACCTCGATACCAGAAAGATTGTAAATACCAGTACCGCCCATAATTGCTGCAGGCATAATTATTCCTCTGTTACTGTTCTATCCATTTAATCATTTTTCACAAACTACCAATCCTGATAACTATTTAGCGTATAGGGACTTAGCACCCCGTGAACTGTTACGACACCCGCAACATATTTCGGCGGCGTGATATCAAATGTCGGGTACCTCGCGTTGATACTGTCAATGGTGGTTGGCATCCCTAACGCTAAACGAACCTCTGCAGGGTCGCGTTCTTCTATTTCGATGTCAGCCTTGACTAACTTGCGCTCGTCTCTGCCCCAGGCGAACGCGTAAAACGGTATTCCATGTGCATGTGCGGCAATGGCATGCTGAAACGTGCCAATTTTGTTAACTACGTGACCGTCGCCAGTGATCATATCAGCGGCTGTAATATACTTTTGAATCTTACCCTCTGACATGATGTGTGCAGGCATACTGTCTGTAATCAGGTTGACATCAACACCAATCTCTCGAATCGAGGGTGCAGTGAGCTTAGCGCCCTGAAAATAGGGTCGTGTTTCCGGTGTATAGACGCGAATATTTTTGCCATCTCTGGCGGCAAATGCCAGTGCAAGAATGAAAGCGGCCTCGGCAAAACAGTGGGTTAATATGCCATCGCCGTCACTAATCAGATTGGCCATCGCTCTGGCGCGCACCGCATAGTCATCATAGATCTGCTGCAAAGTCTGACTGATTGACGCCTCTATCGCCTTATCAACAGGCTGGTTTTCCTTCACCGCCTGACGCGCGATCGTTAACACCTCGTCCAAACGGAGCTGAATTGCGGTGTTTGTCGGACGCGTTGCAACAAGCACATCTCTCGCTCTCTTCAACTCTGGTAACAGCCTCTCAATATCATCAGTGTCGCTGTATTTGCTGGAAACAATTCTCATCGCATTTACGGCGGACAACCATGGGCCTCCGCCCTGGGTCACCATATCTTTTATCGCGGTCGCGACTTCGTCGACGGATTCACAGGTGACATATGATTGCTGAAGTGGATAAGCACGGCGATCACCGATGATCACTTTGCCATCCTCAAAACGCGCAATATTTGGCGGGTTTAATAGAAAAGGGAGGAGCTCAAAAACGCCTTCTCGTGCTGCGGGAGACTTGGTATCGATTTTAGGCTCGCATGTATCAATCAAGGAGCTGAGATACTACCATATGTCGCTTGAGGGGAAAGCAACCCTCTTCTGCACTAATTTTTTCTATGATAGTTTCGAGCAAACAACAATATCAACACAAGGGCCGAAACCGTTGCAAGTAAGACCAATATCTGGGTGCCAAATCTGTCCCTCAAGCCGTTCTTAGCAACTTGTGAGAGTTGTTGGTAACCTTCAGGCACCGGTAGTACTTGATTCACCCGAGCATAATGCTCGTACGCTGAAATCATTATTTGCAGTTTATCGGGCATTGACTCCGCTAGATCGCTGGTTTCGCCGGGATCAACAACAATATTGAACAAATGCCAATTATCGTCACCGAGCGGCCCACGATTCAGCACGAGTTTATAGTCACCTTGAAACAGTGCGGCATTACCAGCTAACTCGTAGCCAACAGTATCAGAGGCTGAATAAATCTGTTCTGCCTTATTTTCTAAAATCGAAACCAAACTACGACCAATGATGGGTTCGACACGTCTTCCGCCGTACCGCTCTCCTGGCTGTTCGATTTGACACAACTCAAGTATCGTTGGCGCCAGATCTGTCACAAAACTAAAGGCATTTGTTTTGGAGTTTTCAGGAGAAATTGATTCACCAGCGATGATCAATGGCACCCGCATGCCACCTTCGCCTGAGTAGAACTTGTAGTAAGCAAGCGGGGACGCGGCAGCACTCGCAAAGCTTGGCCCAATGGTATTGAAACTCCCTTTTAATCCCAGCGTCTCATAGTCTGTTGAATAACCTTGCAAAGACTGGAATAATTTTGCGGCTCTGCCGGCATTTGCTCGTGCCCCAGAGGCTTCACTGCCATTGTCTGAGGTGAAAATGAAAATCGTGTTCTCATATTTTCCGCTCTCTCTAAGGTGCAATATGAGACGTCCGAGATGGTAATCCATTGCCTCGATCATCGCTGCATAGACGGCCATTCTTTTAGATTGATACTTTTTTTCCTCAGCGCTTAATGATGCCCAGTCTTCGGTTGATGACATCGATACCATACTCGTTTCGTCAGGAATAATACCAAGCGCTATTGCCTTTTGAAGCCGTTGTTCCCTGAGCGCGTGCCACCCGTCGTCGTAAACGCCCACATATTTTTCGATAAACTCCTGCGGCGCCTGAACGGGGCTATGGACAGCCTGAAAGGGAACATAAGCGAAAAAGGGGGAGCCACTGTTCGCATTGCTATCAATAAATTCGATCGTTTTATCGATCAAAAAACGGGAAGAATAAAAATCATCCGGCAACGTCGTTACTTCACCGTCAGCAAACCAATTGGCTTTCTCGTAAATCGGCAAATAGGGTTTTTGCTCCCAATTATCTGCACCAGTGTCCGCGAGGGCAACAGTGCGCTCAAATCCTCGGCGACTTGGTAGTTGATCAGCATCCTTTCCAAGATGCCATTTACCAGCAAGGTAAGTATGGTACCCCTGATCCTGTAACAAAGTTGCCACGGTAACAACATTCCGATTCAACGTGCCTGCATAGTGGGCATGGGTACCCTGTTCCGGTGGAATCGCCTCAGGAATGTTAGGCACACCGTTGCGGTGGCTATCGACGCCTGTCAACAACATCGCACGAGAAGGCGCGCAACTTGCTGCGGTATGATAATTCGTGAATTTGATGCCGGCTTCAGCTAACGCCGTCAGATTTGGTGTACTGACTTCCCCGCCATAAGGCGCGATATCAGTGAAACCTAGATCGTCTGCCAGAATTAAGACAATATTAGGCCGGTCTGCAAATACGGGCGTTGAATACGCCGTTATCAGCGAGGCGACTAACAAAGCGTAGACACGGCACAGGGTGTTACTGAACGGAAAAACCGGAATCATAGACATACACTACTCGCTCTGAGCGATTCGAGCGGAAAGAAAGTAAAGCAAAGCCGCAATTGCCAACTCGAACACAATCAATTGCGTTGCTAGCGCCGCATCGTGCACCAACCAAGCGACCACCCGAGACAATGCCGTCAGACACAATAACATCACCGGCGGATAGAACCAGACACGTCTGCCCGTAATTAATCCAGCAAATATCATCAAACCGAGAGACAAGAAAAAAGCCGCCAGGTCACCGATTTGCGTGCTACGCCCAATGCCATCTAGAAGCGGCATACCGAGCGCGTGGGCCGCAGTGTCCGGATCCAAAAGCCAGCGTACACCGATGAATAGAAATAGCACACCGAGCAAACCAATCAATAGCTGTAATATTTTTTTCATCATCAACTCCGTCGGCCAAAAAATAAAATATCCATAACTGCGGTTACAAAACCAAAAACCAAAAAGAGCAAAAACCGGGGATCCGATGGGTACAAAACCGCCTCAACAGGATAGGCAATCGTCTTTGTCATAGCAGCGAGTTTGAATTCGTGGCGAGGGCCAATCTCTGGATTGGTAATAATCTCGACGAGACTTCTTCGACTCCGATAGCGAAACAGAGCGGCTGTATCCCAGCCATCCGCATCCTCGATACCGGTGATATCGATGTTCAGCTCCAGTCCTTTGCCATAAAAGACTGGATGGCACGCGCGGGCAAAAAGCTCTGGGTACATGTGCTCCATGTAATGGTCTATATAGTCTTCGGCGGTTGCATCATCCCCAAAACCTTCCATTGCCGGTGGATTTTCGTTGGTGTCGATATTATTCACCATCAAAAACTGTCGACCTGTGTCCTCTTCGAAAAATGTTCGAAATTGATCTAATTTCTCTTTCTCCATATCCTGCGACTCGAAATAGGCAACCGCTTCAGCGACTTCCTCGTCGCTCAAAGGACCGCCAAAGTCCGTATACCAATAGGTAAAGATTACCCAAACCAGCACAGGAAAGAACCACAGCGCGCGTCTCTTACTCATACGATAAGCCTGCAAATAGCTGGAGCACACCAGTGCCTTCCAACAACCTGTTTACGCGGTGACGGTCTACTTCGGTAAGTTCGGCATAAGCTTCTCTTAACCACTGCAGACACTTCGCTTGATAAGTGAAGGGATTCTGTTGCCATTGCCGGTCATCCAGCTCCATCTCCAACAAATTAGCTTTTTCTGCAACCGCTGCCGCGTTGCCAAGTAGATAAGGAGCATAAATTCGACCGACTTCGTTGAGAATATTTTTAAGCGTTTGAGGTGCACTTTCAACGTCGATCCAATCCGAATCATCAACTAAATAACCAGAGAGCTCTTCCAGCACTTCTACCCAGGCATAGACGCGCGGACATGCCTCAAGAATAATGGCGGAAGGCGTCGGGTCGAAGAGCGCGAGACAGGTTAACTGGCCATAAATTGCAAAATCGCATGATCCGGGCCGCTCCCCCATCAGGAATGGCAATTCCGTCAAGTGTGCGTCGAGCAAGTCAATAAATCGTTTAAAACTTTCTTCAATCACTGGCGTGGTCACATCATTCGAACCAACATAAGACAAGCGATCTATTTGTCGCTGCCTGACGAACTCACCCATTTTTAGCGCTTGTTCCTCAGGCTGAGAAATCCCCCGCCATCGGGGTAAAATATCCCCAGCTTTCTTCGTATCAGCGGCATAGTGCCAACGATAATGAAACATGGCTTTTGTTAGCCATTCGTCGCCGTAGTCTTCCAGCAGCATATTTACAAATGCCAATGCAGGATCTGCGGGAATGGCCTCACGACCGGCATATTCATCTTCGAATCGCCGAATCAGCGGGGTTGAATCAGTCACCGCCTCCTCGTTACCGCTTTCATCTTTAAAAAAGAACGTTGGTAATAAAGAGACTTTTGGTTGCACCCTTTGCTTTGTGTGGATCCTTTTCTCGGCAACACCAATCCGCGTTTGAATTTCGAACTGATAAGGAATACGTCTGTAACGCATATATGCTAGCATCTTTCGCGTATATGGTGAGCCGGGCGCCCCCATCAGTTCTTGAACTTTACGATCATTTGACATTACTGAGTTCTCCTTTCAAGTTTTTCGCTGTAATCTAAATTCTATTAAGCGGGGTATTCCTTTCCATAAACATCGATTGTCGGGCAACAAATAGCACTCAAGCTCTTGGGTTTCGAAATTTGATCTATCGACCTTTATACATCGACAAAGACTATCGTCTGTTAGGACGAGATTCATCTCTGTTTTCACTATTTTGACCAAGTTTTATTGGGTTTTTGGCTTTGCTATTAAAAGCTCACAACCGGTACCAACCAGCATTGCATCGACCCTGGTCCTGTCATCAACATCGAGTTTTGCATATTCAATTCTCAGCCACTGGAGACACTTTGCCTGATAAGGAAACGGCTCCTGCACCCAAGTTTTACCTTCAACGGTTGTCTCGACTTTATCTAGCCCTTTTTCAAAGGCTTCGTAATTAGCCAGCATTACTGGCACATAAGTCCGGCCGACTTCCTTAAGCAAGTCGATCAATGTATCCGGCACTTCATCTGGAGAAAAGAACCCATCTGTCAAACACGCTAGTCCAGACAAGTCTTCCATTTTGCTTACCCACGCGTGTACTCGGGGAAATTCTTGCGCTGCAATTTTTGCAGGTGTTGGATCAAACTGAACCAACTGAGTAAGTTGCCCCAAGCAACCGAAGTCTGCTGAGCCAGGGCGCATACCCATCAAAAATGGACTCTTCCTCAGGTGGTTATTCAGGTGAGTTAAGAACCGTTGGTAACTTTCTTCGATGACAACAGCTGTCGTGTCGTTGGATCCGACGACAAATAAACGCGATATTTGACGTTCCGAAAACATCTGTTTCATTGTGAGCAAATGCTCATCTGATTCTGTCACATCTGCGTAGTGCGGGAGAACAGAGCCAGCCATTTCGATATCATCTTGATAGTACCAACGGTAATGAAACATAGCTTTTGTCAGCCATTCATCACCATAGTCCTCTAGTAGATAGTCAATAAAAGCCACCGCGGGGTCTGCTGGGATCACGGACCGCCCTGGGTATTCAGTTTCTAATCTGCGAATGATCGGAGTGCTATCAACCTCAGCAACCAGCCCATCATTTTCATCAGCAAAATAGAATACCGGGATCAGGCTGACTTTTGGCTCGGGCAATTCATCATCGCCTTCACTTCTTCCCTGAATATAACGATAAGGAATGCGTCTGTACCGCAATAGCGATAACATTTTTCGTGTGTAAGGTGAGCCGGGTGAACCCCGCACGGGTAGCAGCGAGTCTCGCATATTTAGCCTCCAATATTACGGTTGTCGTTTAGAAACATATTGCATTTTTGGCGGATGCCCCGCATTATTTAATGCTGAACATTAATAATTATGCCTGCTTAAAAAGAAGAAGTACATGCAAATAAAACGCCATTTCTTGCGTGCCTACCGCCCTTGTCTGCAGCATACTGTTAAGCCTATTCTGACGCGATCGACCAGACGCCCTTAAGCGAATTCATAATCGCCGCAGATCTGAAGCGACTACTATTTTAGCCGAGGCAGTATATTTTTATCCTGATGCCACCCATGACAATTACCGAGAACACACATGAAAAAGATCACTCTCTACGGCTCTTCCCTTTCATTATATGCAGGGCGAGCACGAAGCTATCTCATTAAAACAAATCTTGATTACGTTGAGACAATACCCAACACACAATATTTTAGAGAGAACGTTCTACCCAAAGCCGGTAACCGCCAAAGCCTGCCAACGATAGAACTGCCAGATGGTAAAGTGATTCGTGATGGCGCAGCAATTATTGATCATTTTGAGTCAGTAAATGGGCACAAGTTTTCGCCGACAACACCTAAACAGCAAGTGCTGAGCCGGTTGTTTGACGTGATTGGCGCCGAAGGCCTGCTACGACCGGCAATGCACTATCGTTGGAACTTTGATGACTTCAACAAAGCATTCTTAACGTATCACTTTTCCGAACTGATGCCTTCCGGACCCGGACGCATGGCCCAAGCAGAGAAGTCGATGAATCAAATGCGCAATGCATGCATGGCTTTTGGCGCTGTCCCAGATACCTTCAAAGTTGTCGAAGCACTTTATACTGAGCTTCTTTCTGCCCTGAACGCCCACTTTGCTGAGGTACCGTATCTGCTAGGAAACAAACCCTGCGTTGGCGATTTTGGCATGATCGCACCTTTGTTTGCGCATCTTGGGCGAGACCCAAAGCCTCTATCGCTGATGCAATCAGAGGCCGTGCGCCTGTTTCGCTGGGTAGAGAGAATGAACAGGCCAGAGCCCGACATTGGCGAATTCGAGCAGCAGACCAATGCATATCTTGCAAACGACGAGATACCGCAGACATTGATCAATTTGCTACGCCACATTGCCATTGATTTTGTACCCGAAACCAAAGCTGCAGCAGATGTCATCAACAGCTGGCTAGCGCAACAAACAAACCTGGCTGCTGGCACACAAGTACAGCGTGGCGTAGGCATGGGTTCTTTCGAAGTGCGCGGCATAACCGTAAATGCTTTAGCACAACCGTATCGATTCTATCTCTTAAGTCGGGTGCAGCAGGCATTCGAAAGTTTGACGGACGACGAGCAGGACAACGTCAGAGCGTTGTTGAAGACCTGCCATATGGATGCGATTCTCGATTATAAATTAAACCGTGATATCGGACGGAAAGACAACCTCGAGGTTTGGCTCTAATCGACTTCCTCGGCGAATAAAAAGTATAACCTTAGTAATCTGAGAATCGTCGATAAAGGTCGATCTCGGCACAGCGGGACGAGATGAAGGACTCCGGCAACACAAAATCACCTAGCATGCGATAAACGCAGCGAGCAACGCCCGCTCAATTCAACCCGTGTGGTGATGCTCTACCGCCGGCGATTCACTCACCTGGACAAGCGTCTTGCCAAAATTACCACCCTTTAGCATCGCATCAAACGCATCTGGCGCGCGTTCAAGTCCATGCCACATGTCTTCTTTATAGAGAACCAAGCCATCTCTCACCCATGCACTCATCTCTTCAAGAAACTGAGATTGGTAGTCTTCGACGAAGTTTCCAACAAAAAGGCCATGCACCTGCACTTCCCGCGTTTCGAAAACACTTGCACCGGTCTCATGCCAACGCGCCTGATTGGATGCTGCGTCATCGTTACCGTATTGCGAAATTAGACCGCAGAGGCTAATTCGAGCACGTTGATTCAGCAGCGGTAGAACGGCTTCAAACACTTCTCCGCCAACATTCTCGAAATAGATATCAATGCCATCGGGGCAGGCTTTTTGTAACTGTTCAATAAAATCCGGTGCCTTTCGATTAATACAAGCTTCAGCTCCGAGACTATCGACGACATAATCGCGTTTATCATCAGCACCAACAATCCCGACGACACGACAACCTTTAAGCTTAGCGATCTGAACAACATTTTGACCAACGCCGCCGCTTGCTGCCGAAACAACAACAGTTTCGCCGGATTTCGGCTGACATTGAACATATAGACCTGAATATGCCGTAAGACCTAACATACCCAGCACACCTAAAGCGGTAGATGCGGGCGCCTGTGAAATATCAAGCACTCGCGGATGCATATAGCCAAATTCACTGATATCTTTACCAACAAGGCCAAATTCCTGCCAACCGCTGGTATTAAAAACAACATCGCCCTCCTTGTACCCTGCGTGTCGACTCTTCACTACCTGCGAAACAGTTCGACCGTGACAAACATCGCCGACCTTCTCTACTCCGCTGCGGCGCCTTCCCCATTGATAAGGATCGAGAGACAGGTAGATTGTTCGGGTGAGCGCCTGATCAGGGCCCAGTAACGGCATGTTGTCGCTTTCGAGGACGAAGTCACCGTCAGTAGGCCATCCTTCAATGGGTTGGCGAGCAAGTCGCCATTGTTTGTTTGACGTCATATTTTATTTTCAGACTTTGCGAAAAAGTCACTCTCCCCCTGAACACCTGTTTCTCCTTTTCTAGCGTACAGACAAACAGCCTCTCTCGCCAGCGTGCTCTGCTAATCTAACATTTGATAAGCTGCTGCTCTCATGTCATCAGCAAGAGGTAATATCGAGCCGAGATACTGGGTCATGATCACCCCAACCATTTCTTCGTCAGGGTCTACCCAAAAATAGGTGCTCGCAGCGCCAGCCCAGCCAAACTCGCCTTTACCAGTGAGCCCCATTGCCTTACCCGGATCCATCATAATTCTGACACCAAGACCCCAGCCGTAGCCCAGCAACGCGTTCATGCCAATCCGAAGCGGCAGCTGTTCTGGCGGCATCCGATTTGAACACATCATTTCAAGCATTTTTCTGGATATAACGGCGTCTCCCGAGGGACTCTTGCCATCGAGCAACATTTTGCCAAATTTAAAATAATCATTAGTGGTCGAGAACAACCCATGGCCACCGCGACTGTATGCAGGATTGGTTGACGGATACATCTCTTCAACATCCGAAACAACCAGCTCTTGAACTTGCGGCGGATTCAGGAAAGACATCTCAGCAACATCAGAAATGCCAAACATGGGCATCAATCGACTTTGCTTTGATTCAGGTACGTAATAGTCGGTATCCAGCATATCGAGAGGCTGCAAAATATATTCCTGCAGCAAACTTTGCATCGTTCTGCCCGACGCTTTTTCACACACATGGGCTAGCACATCAGTGCAAACGCTATAGCGGAATTGCGTCCCAGGCTGGAAAGCCAGCGGCTGAGTCGCCAACTTTGCCATCATTTCATCTAACGAACATTGTCCGTCAGCAGCAATATTCATTGCGTCGTATCCTGGCGCAATATGGCATCCAGCAATAAACTCATATGTGAAACCAGCACGATGAGTCAACAAATCCTCAACAAGTATGGGTCGCTGAGCCGGCGCCAACTGACCGCTTGGTAGCAACACTCTCATACTGCGAAATGCCGGATTATATTGAGCAAGCATGTCGTAGAGACGTAACTTTCCCTGCTCGATAAGTATCAGGGCCATCACAGAAACAATGGGCTTGGTCATTGAATATATACGATAGATCGCGTCTTCGGGTATTGCGCAGCTGCCATTAGCCTCCGGACTACCAACCCGACCTGCTGTCAGGGCTGAACCTTTAGCTTCGACACGCCACTCAATGCCACTGAATTGTTTTCTATCGACGTAGCCCTGAGCAGCTTCATTTATACGATGTGTTCTTGCCATAGTAATTTTCCACAATAAATTTCGATACTTCTTATACTGTCGCCTGATTAAATCAGACTTTAGTTGAATTGAAAGTGTCACAGGTCAATGGGGGTGTCAATTTGCAGGGCTCGAACTTTACAATTTATTACATCTCTGAGAAGGTCAATCTCCCTGTGTTTTCTCAAAACCAGCGGTAGTCTAAGGAGAATAAATTGAAAGCTGAACATGTAAAAGTGATGAACAATTTCCCACCGGAGAGGGGCAGTCAAGTTACATTTTCAAACTACGCGAGCTCACCCTTCAACACCTGGGGTTTTCGGAATATGGATGCCGTAACTCACACAGCAATGCTTGCGCGGGGCGGCCCTTTGCCTACGATCGACGAACTATTGAGCGCTGAATTACCTACAACCCGAATTGTGGATGCCGATGAAAATCAACTGCCACTAGATGACTTGTTAGAGAAGCACGATGCTGATGGATTTCTGGTAATGCGTGATGGATGCATTATCTACGAGAGATATTGGAATGGCATGACAGCACAAGACAGACATATTTGGTTTTCTATGACCAAATCACTGGTAAGCACGGCGTTCGGCATACTTATGGAACAGGTCGACATCGATCTGACAAAATCTCCTGCTTTCTATATCGAGGAACTGAAGGGATCAGGATTCGAGCGAACGACCATTCAAGACGTGCTGAACCATGCTTCAGCTATTGAATTCAAAGAAAATTATCTTGACCCCGAATCAGAGTTCCGGCGTTTCTATGGACCAGCAATCAATTTAAGTTATGTCACAGGCGCACAGGACGCCCAACCAGTAAACACTGAAATCTACGGCGTATATGATTTTCTTGCAAAGTTTATAAAACCGGAAACCGCAGAGGACCCTGGCAACGTCTTCGAGTACAACTCAGCCAATGCTGACCTAATTGGCTGGATGATTTCGCGATTGTCCGGTATGTCCCTTCAAAATTTTTTAGCCAGTCAGCTTTGGTCAAAGCTCGGGACAAATCATGATGCGGCAATTGTTGTCGACCGAGCTTACCAATCCGTTGCCACCGGCGGTATGACGAGCACACTTAGAGACGCAGCGCTATTCGGTGAACTGATACGTAACGACGGTGTAGCCAATGGTGAGCAAATTGTTCCCGCGCATTGGATCGCTGAAACCTTGAATCTGACAGATGCAGACCAGCAGCGCTACGCGAACAATCAACTCTACCGCAATGAATTATGGCAGTACTATAAAAACATGTGGTGGATACTTGACCCCGAGCAAGGTGAGTATGCGGCGGTCGGCATTCACGGCCAGGTAATTTATATCAACAAATCAACCAAAACGGTGATAGTGCAATTTTCGAGTCAGCCAACACCCAGCCAAGTTGGCTCTGTTGAGTTTCGTTCGAAACTATTGGCGATGAGAGAAATAGCTAACTATCGCCAATAGCAACGTCAAAAAGTGTTATTACAGACTTGTTATGCCTGAGTGGCCATCTGCGGCACGTCATCGCTCAGGTCAACCCAGTCTTGTTTTGTTTCACACCAGACGTGAAATTGAGGTTTAAACTCACTTGTATCGTCGAGCGTGCCGGTCTTGACGAATCTCATATCAGGACTACCGGGCACAACCGAGTAAATAGGTGAACCACAGTTTCCGCAAAAATAGCGTTCTACAGTATTACCGCTTTGAGTTTCACCATCCTGATATAGTTTTGGCTCACCCCCGGTCATCTTAAAATCAGCCTCACTGACCCCCGCAATGGTCGAAAATGCCGAGCCGGCTTGACGCTGACAATTCTTACAATGACAGACACCGCTTACTGCAGGCGCGACCGCGAGCGAGTATTTGATGTGACCACAAAGACATTGACCTGTTAGTGACATAAAGCATTACTCTTTTTTATTTGATGCGACTGAGTATAAGGAAGTTTGTCTGGCAAAAACAAGCAATCAAACCATGGTTACTCCACAAGCTGGGTCGCGATGCAGGCGCCTGCATTGGTATTTGCTACACTAAAATACTTGCTTACATCACCGTACACTGGCTGTAGTATGTTGTGACAGGCCAACGTTTGTAAGTTTTCAAACGAGAACATGACGAAAAGTGCTCTGCGGGCATATCAATTTATCGACATGTTTAATGCTGTATTCAATTATAGCGCGAGACGCCCGCTAACCTCAGCGCGTTGAGACACAAGGTAAATGAAGTGAGTGGCATAACAAAGACAATCCCGGCTACAGCTGGCCAAGAAACAGTTAATGCGCTTTACGATGGTTCCCTGACAGAATATGAATTTCACATGGCGGGCAAACCCTCGAAGCTCGTTCCAGGCAACTATGTCTACACAATATTCAATGACGAACTTATCGGGCGATTGAGGATTAATAAAATTGAAGGAGGCGCAACACATCCTAAATCTGGTCGCCCAAGGTCGCTGATTTATGTCGAAGCACCTGGCGTTAAGTTAGATACGCCGATACCAAAGAAAGGGCACAGAGGCACACGATATTACGATGGGGCGGAATGGTGATGAGTGAGCGACCCAATATTCTGATTTTTATGCCAGATCAACTCCGCGCTGATTCCGTTGGCTGCTTTGGTAACCCATGGGTAAAAACACCCAACATTGATGCACTGGCGAAACGTGGCACGCGGTTTGATAATGCATGGGCCAATCACCCTGTTTGCGGTCCTTCAAGAGTGAATCTCATGACTGGCTGGTATCCGCACACAAGTGGACACCGCACTCTGACACACCTGCTCTCGCCGCAAGACCCCAATCTTTTGAAGTATTTGAAAGATGGTGGTTACCAAGTCGCTTGGGCAGGCGCAAGAGGAGATGTTTTTGCGCCAGAGGTCACAGAGCAATCGACTCATTTCTGTGGCTGGACAACAAAACCTGAACGCAAAAAGATGGGAATGGGGCCGCAGTACGCTGAAGGCTCCGCACTCTATGATGCGTTTTACCACGGCATTCGGCCATCACAGTCAAATTGGCTAGACTTTGATGAGGCCGCGACTCAAACCGCGATTGATTGGCTGGAGAGCAAGCCTGAGGGCCCCTGGTGTCTTTGGGTACCCCTGATATTTCCTCACTTACCTTTCGAGGTAGAACAATGCTGGTACGACCTTTACGCCAACGCAGATTTACCAACAAGAATTACCAGCCACGGCAAAAACAAACCGGGTTACCACCAAGCGATTCGCAACAAACTTGGCACCGAGAGAATTACCGAAGCACAATGGCAAGAAATCATCCGCATTTACTACGCCATGATTTCAAGAGTCGATGATCAGCTCGGTCGGATTACAGCGAAGCTGGCGCAGCAAGACCTTAACCACAACACATTGTCTTATTTCTTCACAGATCATGGAGAATATCTCGGTGACTTTGGCCTTGTTGAAAAATGGCCGTCAGGGCTTGATCGTTGCTTACTACAAAACCCCTTGATTGTCGCGGGACCCGGTGTGCAAGAAAACGCCACAGCTTCTTCGTTTGTCGAAATGGTTGATATTATGCCAACGATTTTAGAACAGGCTTCATTGACAGCAGCGCATACGCATTTCGGCAAATCATTGGTTCCAGCTTTGGAAGACCACCACGCTGTTATACGTAATGCCGCATTTTCAGAGGGAGGTTTTACAACGGCCGAGATATCTCTGTTTGAAGAAGCAGGGGGTGAATATGCTAAAAAAGGACAACTGCAGCACGAGGAACCGGAACTGGTAGGCAAGGCAATCTCACTGCGGAATAAAGATTACACCTACGTTTATCGGTTGTATGAAAATGACGAGTTATACGATCGCGCGGTGGATCCAGAAGAAACCAATAACATCGCCGGTCTACCCCAAAACGCGATGACAGTCGCAGCGCTCAAGGAAGAAGTGCTTGATTGGCTAGTCGCCACCACGGATAACATTCCTTGGGAATCGGACCCCAGGTTTCCAAAAATAAAACACGGGCAACATGAACGCTTTGACTCGCAGAGCTAGAAAGCCTCGTCCATGCCATAGGCTTGCATCTGAGAAGCAAAGCCCTCGACGTCGTGGCTCATGATCAGCAGATCGTGCTTGTCCCCTAGATTGTCTTTTACATGATTTCGAAACAACGCTTCATTCTTAAAACCCATTTCTTCAAACACTGCAATCGCACTTTCCTGATCCAGCGTCATTCGAACGGTAAGTTTCTCGAGCCCCAATGAAAGACCAATCAAGAAGCTTTCTTGAATCAACTCACGTCCAAGCCCCATGTCTCGCGCTTCAGGTAGAATAAGTATTCTCAGTTCTCCAACGTGCGCTGACCAGGACAGGCGATCCCTCACAACCGCCGTCGTCCCTAATACTTTCGCACCCCGTCTGGCTGCAATACTCACAATATCACCCTGAACAATACTTTCTCGCCAAGCGTCAAGCACCTTCGGTTGTTGGATATTACGATTGAGAAACAGCAGGTCGGTATTCGGCAAGGCCGCGGCAAAATCACTGATTTCCTGTGCGGAAGGGTCGAGCAGCAAGTCCAAACTCACCGCGCCATCTTTCAGGTTGATTTGTCTCGGGTATCGGTTATCAAGCTCACTCATACGGAACGCTCCGACAACCATAAATCTATTTGCGGCCAGAGTCTGCGTACGGCATTTGGACCTGCAATTAGACTTACGTGCCCGCCTTTCAGCACGACCTCTTGGGTATCTTCCGAACCGACTTTCTCTAACAGTGGCTTAGTTGCCTTGTAGGGTGCAATGTGATCATGTTCTGCAATAGCATTCATCACAGGGATCTTAATATCTGCTAAATTTGCGCTGATCCCGTTCACAACCAACTCACCCTCATATAGCTTGTTACCCCACATCAGTTCGCGTGTTGTTTCCCGATAGTACTCGCCGGCCAAAGGAAGCGTTTCACTCCCCCATCGCTCAAATGCCCGATATGATTGAACATAGTCATCATTCCACATCTCGCTCCAGACGCGGAGGCGACCCGCAGTCCTTTGCGCTGGTCTTAACATTTCAAAGGATTGCTCAATAAATTCCGCTGGAACAATACCGAGTGTGTCAACGAGCTTGTCAACATCAAGATACCGCTCATCAGACCAGAGGCTAAACAACCCCATCTCGTGCCAGTTGACAGGCGTCGTCATACATACCAGATTCTTCAATGGTCCGTTCAAATGCGTGGCAGCATATATGAGAGATAAAACTCCGCCCATGCAGTAGCTCACCATGTTGACTTCTTCTTCGCCGGTGACTTCCTGAACTTTAGTGATGCAGGACGGTATAAAGTCCTGAGTATAGTCAGAAAGACTCAGTCCTCTTTCTGACGACATGGGCGCATCCCAGTCAATCATGAACACGTCAAAGCCATGATCGAGCAAATACTCAACAAGACTTTGCCCCGGTAACAGATCGAACACATAACCCCGGTTGGTTGTTGCCATCACGAGGATCACGGGAATTCTGTAGATCTCTTCTGACCTTGGATGGTAGTGATATAAACGAAGTGTGCCGCGCTCGTAAATCACATCTTTGGGCGTCAATCCGACAGGGGCTTTGCCAGCGTTGACAAATTGGACACCTTTGATGCTTCGCTGAATAGTTCTGTCTACCATCCCTCGGATTTGGTCGACAAGCTTGTTATCTACTGCCGATTCGGCCATGGTCAACTACTCCTTGTCTTGCAGATCTGATCGCTGCGAGGCTGGTTTCTTCGTCCTCGGCGGCGTTTTTTTTCGTTGTTGATCGCTGTTGTTATCTACCGGCGCTAAGTTTCGGATCGATGTTTCTATACGGGTCAAACGCCGATTGATATCCCGGACGTCCTCACTTAGCTGCAGTAAATCCTCACGCGATGGAAGATTAAAATTAGCCAGCTGTTTTGCCATAAGCTCGCCGAACCCTTTTTGAAATTCCAGCTGGAAATTCTGCATTTGGTTCATTGATTTACTGAATTCATCTGTCCCCATAAATTGATTGGAAAATTGATCAGCGGCTCTCTCCCACTGAGTGACCCATTCCTGAAAAACGGCAGCTGGATCTTTTGCATTCTCATTCGCCATAGCATTCTCTTGCTTGTCGTGGTTATGTTTGCTTCGGTAGCTATCATTTATATTTTCTCGCAATAGGAATCGCCTTACAAACTTATTCCATAAAATACCCGCCAAACTAAACCGATTCCGTTCTCCAAACAAAAGGCACGCATCGCTTCCAGACCTTCGTCGCTGACCTTGTCGTTAACGAATCATTCTCCGTGCTTATCGACCATCGCGGCTAATTGCGCCATGGAATTTATGCGCGGGTCAAACTATAGTATTGCCATACACTGACTTGATCACCAAAGACAACATTAAGGAAAACACTGCATGAACAGAGTTGATAATAAAGTTGCGATTATTACGGGCGGCGGCAGCGGCATCGGTGCAAAAACATCGCAATTAATGGCGGAGGCAGGTGCTGCAGTGGTCGTGACGGACATTAATCTCGAAAGTGCAAAAACCACTTCTCAATCAATCGTCGCCGCCGGTGGCACAGCAATGGCCCTCGAACATGACGTCACCAGCAATGATGACTGGGACTCGGTGATCGAAAGCACAATGTCAGCATATCAACATCTTGATATTCTCGTTAATAACGCTGGCATTAGTGGTGCTGGACTACCACCACTAGAGGAGGCAACACTAGAAAGCTGGCAAACTGTCATGTCAATTAATCTGGACTCGGTTTTTCTTGGCACTCAAAAGGCCGTGCTGTGCATGAAAGAAAGCGGAGGATCCATTATTAATATCTCTTCGATCATGGGGATCGTTGGCGGCGCAGGACCGGCCTACAATGCGTCAAAAGGTGGCGTTCGACTGCTTAGCAAGTCAGTCGCGGTGAAGTGCGGAGAAATGGGCTACCCGATCAGAGTGAATTCAGTACATCCCGGTTACGTTTGGACACCGCTCGTCCGCAATATTGTTGAGCATATGGATGACGACAACATGACAGAGGACGGTCTGCGGGAGATGCTAACTGAAAAACACCCCATCGGGCGTCTCGGAACACCGGATGATATTGCCAAAGGCATCCTTTTTCTTGCCTCCGACGACGCATCTTTTATTACCGGTAGTGAACTTATCATCGACGGTGGGTACACGGCCGTCTAGCCATCTTGGGCTAGTTGCCAAATCGATACCGTAATTTAGCGACGATTGTGCTAATCGACGGATCATCCAGAGTATCGTTGAACAAATCCTCAAACCCTGCCTCTGTTTGATCCGGTAATGAATTCCCTAGATTGTAAACTAGGAAGAAATCTGAAAGCGGAGCGATTTCCCACCGATAACGTATCTGAGTCGTTAATCTGCTGACGGTAAAATCATGGCTCGCTTTGGTTCTAGTACCCGTTATTAAGTCGCCATCACCGTTCGGCACCTCAAAAAAGCCATTCTCCTGGGCGGTCACACCTGCCCACTGCATAGTCAGCCGCAATTGGTGACGAGGCGTTAGAAACCAATTCACCTTAAGACCGGGTTGCCATTCAATTGCCTCGTAGGACCCAAAATTTCTTCCACCTTGATAGACTAGCCATCCGCGTCTTTGCTTGTACCGAAGATCTAGATCAATTGACACACTATCGATGGGTCGGATCGTGCCTCCCAGCGTATAGTTACTTGACCAAGCGCCGGTGTCTTCCGTTATTGCTCCGACACTCGCTGACAAACTAAGCACCTTGGCTGCATCCGTCGATAAGTGGAAATTCCACCAGCCGCCTTCCTTCACGCGATATGAGCCATTACCTCGGCTGTCGATATCCTCCCATCGTTTCGGTAAATAGCCAAAACTGCTACGCACAGAATTCCTGCCGGGTAACACCATAAAGGTACGGACAAAAACGCCACCACCCACCCTGCGGTGCTCGTTGGTATTACGCTGCTCTTCGACAACAAGTGTGCTTCTGAAGTTTGAAATACTGCTGGCAAATCTTTGCTTATTATAAATTGCAACGTAACGAGCACTGGCATAATCATTTCGTCTGAGAAAACCAAAATCACTCACATCAATTGAATCATCAAGGTATTCAAGTTCAACCTTGTGACGCCAGTTCGAATTCGCATTGTACAAAAGGTCAAAAAGCGCGCCATCGCCCTTCAGGTTCTCGATGTCGCTGCGAATCAATTGACCATCTAACATCAATTTTCCATCGCCTCGAGTGTAGTGCGCGTCAAGGCTATGCACCGCAGCATCGTAAAGCGGCCCAGAGACGAGTGTACCCAAATAACCCACGGACTTTCTTGCAACGCCAACATCCTCATATAGGAAACGGGCGACAGCGAACTCACGACCTTCAGACTCGATTGTCCTCGCATCGCCCAAGGCGTCGGTACCGTACCAGAACACGTCATCTTCCAACGCACCAAGCACGCCATAGCGCAAGTCACCTAATTGCCCTGTCGCCTTGGTGGCCGCTAGCAACTGGGTCGGACGATCGGTTTCTCCTCGGTTAGCAGTCACCCCAGCAGGGATGTTTACCTGCGTCGCAGCACCACCAATTCGCTTCGTGTTCATCAACGATATGGGCGTGGGCACGAAATCGTTTAAGAAGACTTTCCTTGATGTCGTATTGAAATCATCGTTGGTGATAATGCGATAAATGTTACCGGTATTAGATCTCGGAGAGCTATCGAACACCTCATTACCCTCGAGAAAGAAAAGACGCTTTTCGGGAAAAAAAGTCTCCGCGGCTTTCAGATTCAGTACCACGTCATCTGCTTCGACCGCACCGAAATCAGGATTCAGGCTTGCTGTTAACTCAAGTTTCGGAGAAGGCTTCCAGGAAAGATCAACACCTACCCTCGCTTCACTATCTTCAAGCGCAAGGTCGCGGGTGGCGGAGACATAAGGTATGGCTGACAACTGCTGCCTAGGTTCCACTCCTGACACGTCTGCCTGATTGAGAGCAGAAACAAATCGCGCCGAAGAATAAGGGTAGCCTGGCCACTGATATCGTTCGTTAGCGTGCGAAACCTGACGACTTAAAGCGAAACCAATATTACGGACCGGGCCGGTTTCAGGCATATTCATCATTGACCAGGGTAAAAACATTTCAACGCTCCAGCCATCTTCTCGCTGTGCTGACTTACCTATCCAAGGGCCATCCCAATCACGTTGATAATTACGTTCCGGCAGGACTTTACCATCCATGATGCTGTCGCCTAAAGCGACAATAAACCAGTAACCCACTAAGCCCTCACCCGACATGTCTAGAGTGAAGCCAAACGTATCCCTATCGATAAAATCATCGCGAACAGAATAACGTTTCACCAGTGATTCCACCGGTTGATATAAAACCCCGCTAACATACAAGCCTTTCTCTGTCGCAAGCAACCTAGTTTCTGTTGGGAAAGCGCCCGCCTCTCCGGTGCCGGGTACTGCAACAATCATATTATCGAAGTAATTTACTGATGCCCATATGGCCTCGTCGACCTTTCCATCGAGCACGATGCCTGTGTTCGAATGAAGTTCGTTAGGGATTGTAATGCGGTGGAATGGAATGCTGTCTTGGTTACCTAAAAGCGTCTGCTTGGCATTATCCTGTTGGACGTTATTGCGTATTGGGTGGCTGACTTCAGGCTTGATGCTTGCTGTTCTCTCGCGCGTCGCGAGCACGGGCATGTCTCCCCGAAGTTCGACCGTCGGCGGCACTTGCTCGGCCGTTTTAACGCGGCTTGGTGTTTTATTTTTTATGACCGGATGAGAAAAGTTACCCGCCAGAAACCAAGCATTAGGGTATCCACGCTCTTTAAAGTATGAAACCAGCTTTCTGGCGTCAGGGTCGTCACCACCAGGCACAACTAGCACCCGTTTGATATCACGACCATCCGCTGTCGTCGAATCCTGTAGGATTACTGAGGCAACAACATGTGGCTCCGATATCGTGAGTTCCGTCTGAATTTTTGCCTTGAAAATCTCGGCACGGTCAATCGACGAAAAACTCCCCAGTGCAGCAACGCCGGATTCACGATCGACTCGATTCTCAGCAAGACTGACGGGGAGGTAACATACCAACCAAAATGCCCACAACATGCGACCGGGAAAAAACCTGCGTTTTCGGCTGCTTGCGTGCTGACAATGCATGAATCCCAATGGCCTATCCTTTGCTGTATCCAACATCAAGAAAGAATACCTTAATCGTCAATATATTTGTCAATATTCCATGACAATTCATGGCGCTTATCTCTGCACCAACTTGCACACCAAAGTCATTGTCGATACCTTGCCAGCCAGCGTAAATCCAATAAATATCGGCAGAACTGACATCCAAAACGGAGATTAACAGATGCGATTAACACCATTAGATAGAGACAACCTGGCCGAGGATCAGCAAACGGTGCTTGATGAGATTGAACAAGGCCCCAGAGGTAGCTGGCGTAAAAACTTCGGCACAACGGGTCCATTCGGCGCCTGGGTAAGCGCACCTAGTGTCGGCAGTGCTATACAAAAGACAGGAGAAGCCATCAGGTTTGGCACCTCACTGGCGCCCAATGTTCAGGAGGTCGCCATCTGCACAGTTGGGGTCTTTTACCAATCAAAGTTCGAATTTGCCGCCCACCGAGAGCTTGCTATCAAAGCGGGTGTTAACCCTGCAAATTTGGATCTGTTGAAAAACGAAAAAATACCCGGTTTTGAGGGGAATGAGCGACTAGCTTGGCAAATTGCTACACAAATGTTGACGGAACATGGCATAAACGATGAGACCTACAAAGCAGCAGTGGATCGACTATCCCAAACCGGTGTCATTGAGTTAATAGCAACGATTGGCTACTACTGCCTGATCTCCCTGACATTGAACAGCCTTGAGATTCCTTTGGAGGCGGACATGGAAGACCCCTTTCCTATCGAGACAAACTGAAGCCAGTCAAATCAACTTTTAACAGCGCTAGACATGGGCAAATTGTTCAACACTATCCCGCCACATACCATCGCTAAAGCGATAAGGAACCAGAAAGACAACACATCATCGAAAATCAGCCAGCCAAAAAAGACACCAAACAGCGGTGTGAGCAAACCAAAAGAAGCCATTTCACCTGCTGGATATGTCGACAAAGCCCAGAACCAAAGCATAAAACCGATTGAAACGACAAAAACCACCTGAAATGCAAAAATAAGTGAAATAGATGGGGTCATCACTCGCAGCGTCTCACCACTGAGAAAGGCGATAACCAACAACACAACGCCCGAGACAGCTAATTGATATAGCAGTTGCATTTCAGGGGTACTGTTCGCTAATCGCGTTCTTCTCGCAACCAAGACAATCATAGCCCAGGCGATTGCAGCCAAGATGCACATTGAGTCTCCCATGATGGTCTCAGCGCCGGTACCATCATCGCCGCGCGCTAGCAGCAACACCACGCCAGAAAGCGCCAAGATCAACCCTGCCGACTTTGTCCGGGTAAGACGCTCCCCCGGCAGCAGGAAATGTGCACCTAACGCCACCCAAAACGGTTGGGTATAAAACAACATGGACACACGGGATACTGTCGTGTATTCCAGCGCACTAAATAACAAATAAAACTCAAAGGAAAAAAGCAGTCCGGAAAAAATCCCCGGCCATAGCGTGCCATCTGAAATACTCAATTTTTTTCGCATCAGCAATGCGACAGAGACAACGATCAAAAACGCGCAGGCAGAGCGCAATCCACTCTGAAAAACCGGAGCCATACCCGCATTTACTAACTTAACAAGCGCCTGATTTAGCCCAAGTAAAACACTGAACAGAATTAAAGCAGTTGCGCCCAGTACATCAACTCGCGATTTTCTCACCACTATTGCCTCTCGCTCTTTGGCACAAATATCAATCATTGCACCGATAATCAAACTATTGCTCTATACTCTACGCCGAGCACCCGGTTGCCAAACCACATAACGATAACTGGTTGAAACCGTTTCGAAACCCATTATTGGAAAATCCACTATTTTGATTCGCTAAGGGCAAATCAGATGTCATCGCCTGAAGACCATAAATCTACACTAAAAGAGCTGCTGATACTCGCCTATCCAATGGTGATATCCCAAGGTGCTTTTGCCGTTATGATTTTTACCGACCGTTACTTTATGTCGATGGTCAGCCCGTCACATATGGCAGCTTCCCTTGGTGGCGGCGTTGCTTCTTATTTTTGCATGTCTTTGTTCATTGGCGTGCTCTCCTATACGAACGCACTCGTGGCACAGTATTTTGGAAAGGAAGAATGGGACAAGTGTACTAAGGTTGTCACGCAGGGTTTTATACTTACGCTGAGCTTTGTACCTCTGTTAATCCTCATCGGTTACGTCGTCAGCAACCTATTCGAGTTTATGGGCCACAGCCAGGAACAGGCCGCGCTGGAGAAACAATATTTCCTGATACTCATCTGGGGTGCCAGCATTAGTCTTTGTAAAACCTGCATTGCTTCGTACTTTTCAGGCATCGGAGAAACCCGCGTGGTCATGATTGCGGACACTACCGGTGTCGCTTTCAATATACCTTTGTCGTATGCGCTAATTTTTGGTGTTTGGGGTTTCCCTGAGCTAGGCATTGCCGGCGCCGCTTACGGCACAATTATCTCAACATTCTTTAGTCTGTTAATCTTTACACACTATTACCTTCGCCCTAAACACATCGCGTCGTTTAAAGTTCGTGATTCGTTTCGGTTCGATCGCGGTATTCTTGGTCGTTTTGTCCGACTGGGTTTCCCTTCCGGGATAGAAATGTTCCTCAACGTCGCCGCATTCAATCTATTCTTGCTGATGTTCCAGTCTTACGGCATCGCTGAGGCCGCGTCAGCAGCCATTGTATTTAACTGGGACATCATCTCGTTTGTGCCAATGCTTGGTTTGAATGTTGCAATCATTAGTCTTATTGGCCGCTACCTTGGCGCCGGCAATACCGAGCGTATGCGGGAGGTAATGAGGGCCGGCTTCATGCTCGGATTGGCATACTCTTTGATATTGGCAATTACCTTCTACGTGTGGAGAGAACCGCTGGTCAACGTTTTTCTTGATGGCGCAGCACAGCACACCGACATACTGGTACTTTCTAAATTTATGATGATAGGGCTCGCAACTTATGTCATGGCAGATGCCCTACTGCTCATATCCGGCGGTGTGCTAAGAGGCGCGGGCGACACAAAATGGCTGATGTGGGCGAGCGTTTTAATTCATTGGTTCATGTTGCTGATTCAGTATTTCGTCATCAAAGTTTGGGATATGGGCTCCAAAGTTTCATGGATGGTTTTTGTCTTCATGGTTTTGGCGACTGCGGTCATGTATATGGTCAGGCTCTACGGAGACAAATGGCGAACCGAAGAAGCGCTTGCCCGGGTAATGGCCGAACAGTGAGAATGGGTCTCTGGTCAAAGCACCGGAAGCACTTTAGCAGCCGCAAGCACGTAGCACACGACCAACAACAAACCATACGCAATGACCAGATAAATTAGAGCAGCGCCTCCCCAGACCCGATAAGCAGGACTGCCAAATTGCGCGCGACTCGCTCTGGCCGCCATTGCCGGAACGATCGTTCCCCACATACAGGCGCACAATCCCGCTAGGCCGATTGCATATAGAAAACCGTTAGGAAAAAAAAGACCGCCAACCGCTGGTGGAATAAAAGTGATCATCGCTGTTTTCAAACGTCCAGACTTTCCATCTCCAAACTTGAACTTGTCTGCAATAAAGTCAAATAATCCGAGAGTTACACCAAGAAACGACGAAACAACAGCGAAGTTTGCAAACAAACCCAGCATGCTACTTAGCTCGCTTGCATCGGCAACATTATCAAGGGCTTGAACGAGATCACTGACATTTCCGCCTGCAGATTTGATCTCGACAAAATCTATCCTCGCAATATTTCCAAGGGTTGCCACGTGCCAGATGGTATAAACCACCAGCGATATAAGAGACCCAACCAACAGGCAGATTTGAATTTTTCGCGGATCTTGATGGTAGAGTTTGACCAGACTTGGCACACAACCGTGGTAACCGAAAGCCGTGAGGTATGTAGGGATGGCCGCGAGCGTGAAAAACAAATACTCTGGCTCCAACTGAAAAAGCAATGAGGCTTGCACCGACAGAGTAAGGCCGCCAGCCGACATAAAAAAAGTTACGATCATTCCACCGACAAAAATGGAGGTAAGTCGACCAACTAATGCCGCGCTGTACCACACAAAAGCCGCAAGCCCAGCGGCAAAAATCAGCCCAGCCAGCGTTCTTGGGAGCGCAACACCCGCAACCGCTTCCAGCGTATGGCTCACAATTGAACCACCGCCGCTGATATATGCGTAGGTCAAAATATAAAGTACGAACAATAGTGTCAGACTATTAAGCGCATTCCAACGAGGGCCCAGCAGCTTACTTACAAAGGTGTCAAAACTTGCCCCGGGTTCAAAATTCAGGTTCGCCTCCATGATCATCAAGCTGGAGTGATACATAAAAAACCAAGTGGCGAACAATAAGACCAGTGACCAGCTAAACCACATACCAGATGACACAATTGGTAGTGAAAACATACCAGCGCCAACGGCAGTTCCTGCGACAATCGCTATTCCACTAAACAAGGACGGTGAGGATTTTTCCACAGATGCTCCCAATTCAATTGTTAAGTTACTGGTAAACCATACTCGACATTTTTCTCATCCTACCTGATTGGTTTCGTTTATGGGGATTTAACAATCATTCAGCTGAGATAGGTTGGTTGCTGATCTAACCGATAGACTGCTAGGATCGCACCACATCAACTCGAAAGGAACACAACATGGCAGACTATATTCCTCCCTCCCTTGACTGGGTCAAAAAGCAGGTTGAACTCTACGAAAGTAGCGGGGGAACAAAAGGAACAACGCTGCTCGAGACGGGCATACCCTGCATTATTGTGACGCATACCGGAAATAAAACCGGCGGCATTAGGAAAATTCCTCTGATGCGGGTAAAGGTTGGAGAAAGTTACGTGCTTGTTGGCTCCATGGGCGGACAACCGAAAAATCCGGTTTGGGTTTACAACCTACGCGCTAATCCAGACGTCGAAATTCGGGATGAAACCAACGTAACAAGTATGCGGGTAAGAGAAGTCACGGAAGATCACGAACGGAACGCACTATGGCAGGCAAGTGCCGAGGCCTACCCTCCTTATATTGACTATCAGGCTAAAACAACTAGGAAAATACCTGTTTTTCTCGCCGAGCCCGTCTAGCCTATTTGCGCCGGGTGTTGTTGCCAGCGGCATTCAACACCCGAGCGGCTAAAAACGATCAGTTAAGGTTTTCAATAATACTCGCGATCTGGGCTAACGCGCCCATTTTACTTTGCTTAATAAACGGTTCGGTCGCCTCTGGAACAACCGTAGTTTTCCAGATGAGCTCGCAACCGCCCGCATTCGAGCGAACTTCTATTGAGGCATGATGTGAGTCAAGAGGCACTGGTGAGTCAAAGCAGGAATATGACATTGTTCTCAGTGCCTCGTCTCTATCCAGTATGCGTTCCTTAATTTTTCCAGCGCCAGGCAAAAAGAGCGTCCGTACCTCTCCATCAAACACGCAATCCTTAACACCCGGCACCCAGTCCACACGATCTGGTGTTCCGACTATTGCCCAAAGCTGGTCGGCGTCACATTTGAATTGTTCTGTAATGAGAATTGCCATAAGTAGATCCTAAAACTAGCTGATTAACAAAAACGCGCATTATTCCACAAATGTAAGAGCACTGCTTAAACATGTACATGACAGTCGCTCCCCTTAAAGCCAGTGAAAATGTTATCATGCGCAACGCACTAACACCCTGTTTTAAACCTGAACCCATGAAGAGAGTAAGTAATGGTTAACGATCTATCCAGAAGAGGATACGAGGCACTCAACTATCAATTTGCCGACCAAATTCCAGCACCGGGAGAATTCACCGAGATTGCAGATGGCGTGCTGTGGGTAAGAATGCCAATGCCTGGCCGTCTCGATCACATTAACGTGTGGCTTTTGCGCGACAACGATGGCTGGACAATTGTCGATACAGGATTAAACCGCAAAGATGTGCAGAAACACTGGGAGCATATTTTTGACAATCACCTTGATGGCATGCCGATCACGCGCGTAATCGCCACCCACCTACACGGCGACCACACAGGGAATGCTGGTTGGATTACCCGGAAATGGGACTGTGAACTGTGGATGAGCCGCAGCGATTTTTATATGTGTAAGGCCATGGCCGCCGACGGCCCCTCTGACGTGCCGGAAGATGCCATCCGCTTTTATCGAAGGGCTGGTTTCGACGAGGCAAGGCTGGATAGGTATCGCGAAAGGTTTGGTCAATTTGGCGCAAATATCAGTCAATTGCCAGCTGGGTATCATCGCATTAAAGACGGACAGTATATCGAGATAGGGGGTCGTGAATGGCGAGCGGTGATTGGCCGAGGGCATTCTCCCGAACACGTCTGCCTCTATTGCCCCGAACTCAAATTGATTATTGCCGGAGATCAAATTCTGCCGACAATTACCCCTAATGTAAGTGTCAATCCCGCAGAACCTATGGCCAACCCTTTAAGAGATTGGTTAACCTCATGCGATAGCTTGAGACAGCAACTGCCGCCAAATCTGTTGGTATTGCCCTCACATGAAAACCTTTTCAAAGGACTCCATGAAAGACTCACTGCATTAGTAGACTGGCATGAAGTTGCACTTGAAAAATTGTACGACCTTTGTGAAACGCCCAAACGTGCGGTCGACGTATTTCCTGCGATTTTTAAAAGTGAAATTACCGACATGAGTTTCTTCCCGGCTACGGGTGAGTCGATTGCACACTTACATTGTGCGCTCGATCGAAGAATGCTGACCGTCGAGGAAGATGACAACGGCGTCGCCTGGTGGACACAGGCATAGATGTCGCTTCATGGTTAACAACTTGACGGCCCTACCGCGCTGACTGTTCCTTGTGCACTTTATCCATCGAAACGCGCACCGTGCCGTCAATTGTCCGAAGTGTTCGACTCAACCCGACAAAGGCCACGGTGATTATCACAAGCGCCACGCAGGCACCGAGGATCGCATTCGCGGCACCAATATGATCGGCCGCGACCGCCATCGGGAACACACCTAGCGGGGTTAACCCAAACGACATCATCATAAAACTACTCATCCGTCCACGAACATTGTCATCGACCAATATTTGAATCGTTGCGTTGTTTACTGTTTGGAAAGCACTCGCACATAGATTTGCTAAAACCAGCGGCACGAGGGCAAGATAAAAAACACTGGTTTGGGTAAACACAGCTAAAAACACAGCGAATCCAATCACCGTGACAACCATCAGCCGGAGTCGTTCCGAGCGATCTCCTCGACGAGCAATCCAGATAGAACCAAGCACACCGCCAACACCACCAGCCCCCATCAGAATGCCAAGGCCACTCTCTCCTACCTGCCAAGTCTGTTCCACAAGCATGACCAGCAGGTTTTGAAAGGGCATTGCCAGGAACATCGGCACCAAACCGAACATCAAACAAACCAAAACCGGTTTATTTCGACTGACGTATTGGAATCCGTAAATGATATCCGCTAGTAGCGGCTTTTTCCCCCCATCTGGTTGAACCGCGGTGTTGCGCTTCACAAACAACATGCAAAACACCGCGGACCCGTAGAGTATGGTCGAAACAACATAAGCTGCGACCACCGAAAATTCTGAAATGATGATACCCATCATGGCCGGACCAACAACCCGACTCAAGTTCATCGCACCGCCAGAGACTGCCATGGCGCTTTGAATACGATCAGGCCCCACGACATTCACGGTGATCGCCATACGCGCAGGCATAATGAATGGAAAAGCACAGCCTGCGACAAACGCCGTGCAGAGCAAATGCCAAAACTCTAATTGACCTAGCAACAGCATGGTCAGAATGAATATCTCGTTACCAGTAATCAAACATTGCCCGACAATGATTAACTGCCGTCTCTCCACCCTATCGGTTATCGCACCGCCGATCATAGAAGCAAAGATCATTGGCCCAGCGACCACCAGATTGATGTAAGCCAACGACTGCGCCAATCCCGTCAGGTCCCAGGCCAGAATGGTCCTAGTCAGCATTTGCCCCTGCATGGCAAAGAAAAATGCCACATTACCGACAAATAGCCATCGAAACTGAGGGATGGAAAGCACATCAAACCCACTCGACTTCCGACTAGATGCTTTCATTTCAGGAGAGTTGATGATCGTGTTTCCTTGGGAAAACCAGTTGCACTAAACTTGCAGAAGCCAAACCGCTTAACATACGCAAGTTAGAAAAGAGATCGAAACAGTATACCCCAAAAGCATAGATGTTTTTTTTTGCTTTTTTCAACGGTTTTGGGCGCGACAAGTGGCTTCCTCGCGTGTGAGCATCCTGCAAAATAACTTATCCTTGGTTTTCTGGTTTTCAACTAATATCATCGATTGATCGATAGGATCTCACCGATTCACTTTCACAACAAAGCGCCTAAGCGCAACAAAAAACATGCCAAGTCATATGACCAAAGAAGCAACTGTGCATTCCCTGCTTAATTTCGCAGATTTAAAGGCACTGACGATTTCGCAATCATCGGATGTGAGTATCCACCAGTACTTGCTCGTCGATCTTGACAGCCCCTGTCCTGACGGAGGCGAACTAGAACAATTAGGTCAATGGCTAACGGGACAACCAAAAATCGTTATCGGTTTCTCGACCGCTCAGGCAAATGGATTAGAGTTATTTGCCGATGTGATTGCCTCAAACCCGGCAGAGCTAAATCGAATCGTGGATCAAATTAATGCCAACCCTGTTAGCTCAACCGTGTTAATTCAAGTGCTGAGAACGACCCAAAACATGCCTATTCAGCATGCTTTGACCGTAGAATCTTTAGCTTTCTCTACACTGCAATCCGGCGCTGAGTTCGAGAGCTGGCTCGGGCAATACCGCAAGGCGCACCCGCAATCGGACAGCAGCCATCAACCCGAAGAATCACCGGCTGTATTACTTTCAAGACAAAGCGATGTCCTAAAAGTGACTCTGAATCGACCAGACAATCAAAATGCATTTTCTGCCGAAATGCGGGATGCGCTTTTTGAGGCGTTCCAGCTTGTGACGCTTGACGAAACGATTACACGCGCCATGATCAGCGCAAACGGACCATGCTTCTGCACTGGAGGTGACTTAAAAGAATTCGGCCACTATAACAATGCAGCAGAGGCGCATCTGATAAGAACGATGCGACTGCCAAGTCGCTTAGTTGCTGACGCACCCCACAGGTTTGAGTTTCACCTTCATCGCGCCTGCATTGGCTCTGGCATAGAAATTCCAGCATTCGCAAGCAGGGTAACTGCTACGACTAAAACCTACTTTCAGTTACCTGAAATATCAATGGGGCTGATTCCTGGCGCCGGCGGCTGCATCAGCATTCCTAGGCGAATTGGCAGCCAACGAACGGCTTATCTTGCTTTGTCGGGCAAAAGAATTAACGCGAGTACAGCATTAGCATGGGGATTAATCGACTCGATTGAAGATTAGCTTCCCACCACACCAGGTCGCTCTCACTCGATTGCTGGTTAACGCTGTTCGGGCCGTTTGCCAATTACAGTCCAGTAAACACAGATCTGCCGGCTTACCAATGGCTATCAGTCTCGGTTCACCCGGTGACTCGACGTCTCCTAGAAACATCTCGATAGCCTGTTCCGGAGAAAGCGCCTCCTCACTGTTGATTATTTGGCCCTTTCGGGTCTTACGGTTTACCGCTGCATTGATGGCTAACCACGGATCGGGTCGACCAAAAGGCGCATCGGTACCGCCGGCCAAAGCGATGCCAGATTTGACAAATGAGTCACATCGATAAAGCGAAGAGAGGTCGCGTGTGTCGACATCCTCAAGATATTGATCACCCCTTTCAAATACAAAGTTAGGTTGTGTAACGACAAGTAATCCGAGCGCTTTTATTTGCTCTAACAGCGCGGGCGGAGCAACTGAGGCATGTTCGATACGGTCCCCTCTCAGCGTTCCAGTCTCTCGCAGCGCGGCGAGCGTGAAAACCAGTTCGATTTCCGTGACGCAATGGACGGCAATGGGTCTTTGCCCGCGATGACTCTCTCGTATTGCATCGCATAACTCATCAAACTCCGGCAGTTGGGCTTCGTGCAAATGTATTTTAAAGGGACCCACCCTCAATCTATCGACCGCCTCCTCTTCCATTGAGCCCTCGAACGCAAGAGAAAGCGTGCCCGCCATCAGCACACGCTGATGCAATCGGCCTTGCATTTGTTGCTGCATGAATATTTCTGCAGTCTGCCTATCATTCTGCGGTGTCATGTCGGTAACGGCGCTCACACCGTAACTCGCCAAGCTCTGGCTAACTTTACTGAGGTCAGGCGGGCGGTTACCCGTCATCGTTCTGAGCCATGCATCCTCATCAAACAAATGGCCTGAATCCTGGTTCATCCCATCCGGAAAGTTGCCGTTACAGCGCTCACCAAGCTCATCAATACCAAGAGAATTGAGCACCCAAAGCCTTCCACTTCTATGTTGAATTCTGATGGGCCTGTCGGGCCCATGCTTATCGAGCCAACGACGGTCAATGAGCTCTGCTACCGACTCATGGTAACCCACGCCACGCAACCATTCGGCTTGAAAAGGCTCAGCGTTCAAAATCTCAATCAATTCGTGCTCGGTGTTTACTTCAGGAGGCCCGCAAGTTGTCGACGCCATTCTTGCGGCAAGCGCGAACAAGTGGACGTGGTGATCCGCTAACGATGGTAAAAGCGCGCCACCATCAGCTTCAAAGATCGTTTCACCTCCTTCCACTTCCAACGTACCTATGTCTACGACACGTCCATCACGAATCCTCACATCAGAATTGCCGGTGCAATCGCGAGCCATACGCCCGGGTTTATAGATCTCTACATTTTTTAGAAGGATAGTGCGCGTGCCTCCCTAAGTATCGTACTTGTATCCGCACCAAGGGCTGCCACTTTTCCTTCACAATGTCTTTTTGTGTCAGGCATATTAAATTTCTGTTCCGCGCTGTTCGGCGCACGAGCCACATCAAAACTTACATTCAAGCTTGTCGCCAGTTTTCGCCACCCCCCTAGCTGTTGCTCAAATTGAACGCGATGCTCATCAAGCTCCCTTTGAATGCAAAAAGCCACGACCTGACTGAGCGATAGCCCAATCATTTCGCCACCCCCATTGCCCCAGCTACGCCACGCGGACAAAGCCGCGTAAAGCCCTGTGAGAGGGTCAGCAATGGCATCACCTACAAAACCATATTGTCCTGTTATTCGATAAAGCTGCGCGCACAAACCAGCCGCAGCAGCCGCATCGTCACCATAGCCAATCCAATTATTTTCCGGCGAACCAGAGCCATGAGCGGTGAGCTGAATCCACGTCACACCGGGTCGCTTTGCCACAAATTCGCGTGGATCAATACCAAGTTGGAGCAACGCTCTCGGCCGCGAGGACTCAATGACGATATCCGCTGACGACAGAAGCATCTTTAGATCCTGAAGACCTTGCTTTGTGCCGAAATCAATCGCCACCGATCGTTTTGATTGGTTCAACAATTGATAAAACGCGGGGTTGCCAGATCGCGCACCATCAGGTCTGTCAGTGCTTTCTACTTTAATAACTTCAGCCCCGAGCAGTTGCAACACGTGGGAGCACAGTGGCCCAGCCCAGAGCGCCGACAAATCAACCACTCGAGGCATTTCGGATCTGCGGTGAGGATCGGCGTTTGTCGTCAATAGCGTTTGGCAGTAGCCTGAACGTTGATCAGGGATATTATCTGCGCGTGATACAGCCATGCCCAAGTCACGCGCACGCTCGATCAGCAAAGAGGATGGGTGTTTTGATATCGCCTTAGCAAGCTCTGACCAACCAGTTTCGAAACCATAATCCTCGGAGAATGTTGACTCGAGCCAGGCAGGAATCAATTGCCAATCTTCTTCCCGCGGCAGATTGACAGCAAGCAACCCGTCACTAGCACTCATCAACCTGCAAGTGCCCGCGGCGGTTTGATCCATACGAAATTGATATCGATTGAGCTGCGCCCGCTCAAGCAGCAGATCAGCACCGCGAAGCTGCGATAGCTGAGCTGATCCGCCGATATCCCTGAGTGCCTCGAGCGCAAGGTCAGCGCTGATTGAAAGCGGTACCTTTGTTTTGAGTATCATATTGCTTCAATCGGTCGCTAAACTGCTACAGAAATAGCGCTTTAATTTGCCGCCGAATCAGCTTCCCCATTTCGTTATAGGGCAGTTCTTTCTCAAACAAAATTTGTTCTGGCACTCGTGATGAACGCAATTTATCGCGTACCATTGCTTGCAAATCTGCTATGTGCACATCAACACCCGGGGTTAATACAACAACAGCAACAACGGCTTCTCCCCACTCATCTGAGGGAATCCCAAGCACCATCGCATCGGTCACTTCATCATGAGCAAGCAAGACCTCTTCAATCTCTCCGGGTGATATATTTTCTCCACCTCGCACGATTACATCATCGGCCCGACCTGAGAGAAAGAGATAGCCATCCTCGTCTATAAACCCAGCATCGCGTGTGGGAAACCAACCATCTCCGTCTTTCGCGTCTCTTTCAAGATACTCTCCTGAGACCTGAGGACCACGCACATAGATCTCTCCGGCCTGATTGTGTCCCATGACGTTACCTTCATCATCCCTGATTTCGATTTCTATGCTGGGTAAAGGCTTGCCCACAGAACCTAACCGGCGATGTATCTCAGGATCTTCACTGCTATTTGCATTGCGATGATCGTCCGGGTCGAGTACCGCGATAGTTGAACTCGTTTCGGTTAGCCCGTAAGCATTAGTAAAGTTCACATGCGGGAAAGCGATCAATGCCAGCTTAATGATGTTTATTGGCATCTTTCCGCCACCGTAGGCGACGGATTTGAGACTCGTCAGCGCAGGCTTAGTTTCTAGACCTTCAATATGCTCCATCACTCTGGAAAGCATCGTTGGCACGACAAACGCGTTACTCACTGATTGGCTCTCACACAAGTCGACCCACTGCTCCGGCGAAAAATTTGGTAATTGAACGATTCTTCTACCTGCATAAAAGGAACTCAAGACAGCAGATATTCCCGCAATATGGTAAGGCGGCACTGTGACTAGGTTAGCCTCATCTTCATCAGCAGCCATAAATTCAACGCTGCCCAGAATATAGGAGACGAGATTTTCATGTCTCAGAATCGCGGCTTTTGGTTTACCTGTCGTACCACTGGTAAACAATTGGACAGCGACTGACTCTCCACCCTCGGCTGCTTCAACTTCAACACCTTCTCCGGAAAGCACGTCATTCAAAAAGCCTTCCGTGTCGGACAGCTTTTTAATCTCGGCACTTTCAACTAATTGTTTCTGTTCGTCATTGGTGATCAAGTAAACAGGTGAAATCCTATCGAGCAAATCTTTTAACTCGTCTGCCGCAAGTCGATAGTTCAGCGGTACATAAGGTACGCCGGCAATACCGGCACCAAATAATGCGATCGGCACCGCGGCACTGCTCACGTCGAGCACAGAAACATATTCACAGCCGCTTTCGGAGAAAGCTCGTGCGGCTTTTTGCGCAGCGCTATAAATCTCGCCGTAAGTGTAGTGCTTGCCTGAAGACGTCAGCGCAATCCTTTCAGGAAAGGTCTCTGCTGCCATCTGTAACAACATTGCAATATTCATAGGCTAATCTGAAGAAGGGAGGGATTTAGCTGATTTTTCGACCAGCAATGTGTCGCCTACGGACATCGAGCCAGCACCCGGCTTCACGCAAAGCAATTCCATCGTGTCATCGGCATCAACATATCGCTTACCGACAAGGCTACCGTCGTTAAAGCCATCGCTGGGAGTGCCTTTTTCTGGCGCTTCGGCCTTCGCATCTATCATGGACGCTCCACCGCACGAAATCCCCCCATCACCGCTATATTTGATCACCATCGCCTCTGTGTCACATACAACGCTTTTTAATCGCAAACCCGGTTTTATGTCGCTCATTTTTCTACTCCCAGTCAATATTTATAATATTTTTATTAGCGTCGACCATACCAAGATTGTCTGAAATATCAATTCCACATTTTTAGGCTGATACCCGACAGCATGATGAACTCATCGAACAGTACCTTCGCCGTGGCAAAATCAAAAAACTGAAAAGTACTTCTGGAAGAAGCGCGCGGAGTCAATATCCGTTGCTACACGAATTTGACTGCTTTTTGATTGTTTAAAGTGTGTGACGCCCAAAAATTCACGATTTTCCAACTCCACTTCAATCTTGCCAGGTTTGTAATTGCACACCGCTGGGTCAAACAGCGCAACCGCAGCAAGCGGGTCATGAAAATGTAAAAGGTCTCTTTCTTTGAACCACACCTCTGACCAATCGAGGACAATCCGAAGCAACGGCGAGTTTATGAAACGTGAGGACACCTCTTCCGGAGTCATACTGATACGCCATGTGATATCCAGACCGAAAGCACGAATTTTCAATTTACTTTGCCGAAATACAATCTGCGCCGCATGAGGATCTACAATGGCATTCCACTCTGTCGGCCCCCACGGGGTTGGATAATCTGAGTACTTTCCTCCCATGATTACCAACTCCTTGAGCAATGCAGGAATCTCTGGGTCACTCATGAAGAGCAGCGCGATATTCGTCAAGGGCCCTACAGCGAGCAGGGTAACTTCACCCGGATTAGCACGAATAACTGAGCGCATAAAAGCAATGGCGTTGCCATTAGGAAATTTTTCTTGATGCGGCAAAGCACGGAGGCGCGCTGCCTGTGGCACCTCAGATTGCATCTGAGGAATAACAAGAGGCTCGGCTGAGCCAGGGTAAACCGGTATATCCTTACCTGCGGCAATACACAAGGCGCTTGCAAGCTTTGCGCGCTCATGCGGCTGACCCGTCACCGTAGTGACCCCCAACAATTGACATTGAGGCTCAGAAAGAAGGTATGCAAGCCCCACAGCATCGTCGATATCGCTGCCAATATCAGTATCGAGCAGCACTTTTAGTTGCTCACTGCCAGGGGCCGCCTTCAGTAACATAGGGCTCAGCGCAGCAGCGGCAAGAAACTCCCTTCTTCGCATTCATAAATCCTGTAGGTATTTCTTTTTTATCCTATCCGATCATATCACTGCACAATCTGATTTTGATTGATCAATCGGAGACGAGCGCACGATAGAGCGCAGGGTCCGTTGCGCCTTCAGTGCCAATTAACAGCACCCGACTCTTGGCATTAATGCCTAGGCTACGAGCGTGAAATTTCGATTGTCGCGTCAAAATCAGTGCCGCCATACCCGCCACTGCCGACTCGCCAGCTTCTATTGCCGGACCATCGTCTGTGTCCTGTGCTAGCAATCTCATTGTTGGGGCAACCGCCGATTCACTGACAGTCAGAAAATCTGAAGCTCCTTCCTTGAGCAATTGCCACGCATTTGCCGAAACCTCCCCGCAAGCCAACCCTGCCATCAGTGTTGAAAGGTCACCATCGACGACAACCGGCTCTCCCAGACGTGCGCTTTGCTGTAGACAGTTAGCGGCTTCAGGTTCGACTACAATGGTTCTTGGACGCTCATCCTCCCAAACTCGCCAAAAGTAGCCGCACACCATTGCGGCAAGTCCACCCACGCCAGCCTGAACAAATACATGAGTGGGCTTTTCTCCCGCTAGCTGATCAACAATTTCAGCTAACATAACCGTGTAGCCCATCATCACATCTCTTGGGATATCCACGTAACCTGGATAACTTGTGTCTGAAATCACCGTGCGCTCAAAGGCAATCGCATCTTCCGCAGCGCGACGAACAGAATCATCATAATTACCGCTAACGCGCACAACCTCGGCGCCAAGCACCTCCATTGCGCTCGCGCGCGCAGCGGAGACTGAACTATGAATATAAATGACGCAGCGACAACCGAATAGCTTAGATCCCCAAGCGACGGAGCGGCCATGGTTTCCGTCGGTCGCGCAGGTCATCACCAGATCGCGCGTCAAACGGTCATATTTTCCACCTAGCAGATCGTGTATCGAGATCGTACTATTTGTTTTCCGAGATACGAATTTCTGTAGTTGCCGCGCTGTGGCGTAAGCCCCGCCCAATGCCTTAAAGCTTTTTAGATCAAAACGTTGAGATTCATCTTTGTACCAGATCTTTTCGAGTTGAAGTTTATTCGCAATACCATTGAGGTCGACCAATGGGGTTTCCGCATATCCCGGCCAACGCTGGATTTCAGCCCTGATGGTCTCTGTCTCGACGGTATCAACAAATTTTTCTAAATGCTCAGGGTAACCCGCGCCGCGATCTAATCTCGGATTGTGAAAGTTCCTTATTTCGCCAACAACTGACAACATGCGCCTAATACACCCAAAGTTCTTAAAACTAGAGGTTACACCAGATACAGCAAAACACCCACGCTCCAACTTAAAACGACACCTTCCTCTTGCTCTTGCGCTATCGATATTAATAGCGAAGATCGGCGTTGCCTCTTATCGCCGTAAATTCCATGTTCTCAATTTGACTGCCGAAAGCACTGATGGGCAACTTTTACTCTATCGCGATGGGAGACCGATAGGCACGATATAGACACCCACAGCATGATTATTGAGAGGGAGCTAATATTGACAGTGAGTGGCGAGACAATAACTAGCGACACAGCGCAATTCCGAACGGGCCAGTGGTATCATATCGACTCAGCACGCTACTAATTTTAAAGTCGACACTCTCAAAAATCGAGTTTTGGTTCCGAACCGGCCGTGGTCGCGCGTTATACAATCTCGGCACCCAACCAATGTGAAGCCACAATGACGTTATACCTTGCTATTCTGCTGTTCGCTTTTGCCGCGACAATAACGCCAGGACCCAACAACATTATGATTTTAGCGTCAGGTCTTAATTACGGCTTCAGACGCAGCTTGCCGCATCTGTTGGGCATCTGCTTCGGCTTTCCGGCTATGGTGATCATGGTCGGCATGGGCCTAGGCGTCATATTTGAACAATACCCAATCACCCACCAAGTCATTAAAACACTTGGAACGCTTTACCTGATTTATCTTTCTTGGCTGATCGCCACGGCGCCCGTTTCACCACTAGAAACCAAAGCCGGCCGGCCGTTAACTTTCTTTGGCGCAGTGCTATTCCAATGGGTAAACCCCAAAGCCTGGGTCATGATAGCCGGCGCAATGGCAGCCTACACAACCGCTGATGAGAACATGACTTTACAGATTCTTACCATTACCTCAGCATTTCTGTTGGTCACTTTTCCATGCGTTGCTGTCTGGCTATTTTTTGGCGTCACTTTGAAGCGATTTCTCAGCAATGCGTTTTATCACAGGGTTTTTAATATCGTCATGGCAGTTTTGTTACTTATATCAATCACCCCAATCGCTTTCGAAGCGACAGAGCACTGGATGAAATACTAACCAATTAAAGTCAATTTGCATTGCAAAGAATCCACAACATTTTCTTCCAAAAGCTTTCATTGCTTAGCGCAAGTGTTCAATCCAGAATTTTGTACCACCGGCAACACCGGCTGGGATCAGCACTAAATTAACAAGTGGAATTGCCAGCAAAAAATAGGCGGGAATGCCGAACAACAATGCCTGAAAAGTGTTCGAACCTAGTCTTTTCTTCAGCTCGGCAAAAGTGATTTCGTTGTTATCAGCAGCATAATCGGTGTATTGCACTGCCATCATCCACGCGCCAAATGCAATCCAGAGAAAGGGGGCAATTGCATTCAAACCCGGAATCAGAGAGATCACAACCAGCACTATCAAGCGTGGCAGGTAATACAAGAATTTGCTAATTTCACGCGTGACCGATCTAACGAGAACTAGATGTAGCGACGTATTACTCGTGAGTATTTGCCCGGTAATTTTTTCCTCAACTTTGACTGATAATATTGCGTTAAATGGTGCAGCGATGATATTTGCGACGATCGTAAATGTGTACAACAACAGCGCTAGGCCAATGATAATGCCTAACACAGCCACCGCGCCGCCCAAAAAAGACAGGAAGTCTGGCAAGGACGAATCCACATAGGTCATCCAAGCCTCATATTGATTGACGCCATAAAAAATTGCGGCGGAAAGCACCAGCACATTAATTATGAGGGGAATAACAACGTAGCGCCGTAAACCGGGTTGCCGAATAAGCTTCAAACCTTCCACAAAACAATCGATACCATTCATCTTTTAATTATTCATTATCTGTCAATCTACCTTTCATGCATAAGTTGCGCGATTAAAAACGCACCTCTGTTAAAAGACTAGAACCCAACTCACGAGTTCCGTCATTCAACTTTTTACTACCTGGCTTTTTCACCTGCTCGAGTACTAGAACCTGAGTGATATGGCTAACGTATGCCTTCCCAAACAGGTCGCATAGATGCGTCGGGATCAGTCACTACTTCAGATTCCGTATCAAACCTCATGTTGATACGATCAGCCATCTCGTACTTAGGCCAACCGGGATCACCGTCGACAATAAAATCGATCCAGCACTGGTGCATTTTATCAGCCACATTTTGTGGAATATCTCCTGGCCCGAGGAAGACGCCAACGCCGCTCTTACCAAGGTTGTCGAACGTAAATGGGATCTCGAGCGCATGCGTGGCCTTTAAAGCACCATTCCTTGATTCCCAGTCAAAACGGTACATCCAATCGTTGCAAGTCATCTTGGATCTGGCCTCGCAGACGCGAATACTTGGAATCCTAAAGGTGAAGTCTGTGCCAAGCTGAACGGCGCGCTCCGTTGCAGACGCATCTGGATGATTGCCGTTGTAGGTTTCAACCAGCGCTGAACCGGCACCAAACCGCGCGGCATCCTTTTGATATTTTTCATCCGATACTGCGCTCATAATAAACAAAGTACTTTCATCTTTGTTGGTGCCAATTAACAAATCGACATTTGCGCCGGCACCTTCACGGATCAAGTCAATCGGCAGACCTGGCAATACGGAATTACCTACTGCCGGATAAAATGGGGAAACATGATTGAGATCATCAGAGCCGAAAAACTGCCCATCAAGCGTTGTTTGATGTTGCAAGATTTCTTCAACCGGCACCTGCTGCAGCTCTTCAGGATTTTTGCAACCAGCTAATTCTAAAAATGAATCAGTCACTAACTCGGCAGCGTCTTTCGTCAGGGCATGTTGCGCGCTGCCACTTTGAGAGATTGCTCGCTTGAACAAACCAGGTGCCCTCGGAGAAGCAATCAAACTACACACACTAAAAGCGCCCGCTGACTCACCAGCGATCGTTACACTTTCCGGATCGCCGCCAAAACTCCGAATATTGTCTTTTACCCATTCAAGCGCGAACAGCTGGTCTAAGATACCGTTTGCGCCGGATGTTTCATATTCGCCGCCAAATCGAGAGAGATCTGCGAAACCAAGCGCTCCCATACGGTAGTTAATACTTACAACGACGATATTGCCGTTCCGCACGAACTGGGCGCCGTCGTACCAGGGTATCGCGCCCTGCCCTGTCCGGAAACCACCACCATGAATCCAAACCAGGACTGGTCTGTTGCCATCATCCAACGCAGGCGTTTGCACGTTCAAGACAAGACAATCCTCATCCCAATCAACCGGAGCAGCACTCGTCATACCACCAGTGGCAAGCTGAGGTGCCGGCTTGCCAAACTTTGTCGCACTTCGCACATCCGCCCAGGGCGCATGAGCAATCGGGGCTTTAAATCTTCGTTCGCCAACCGGCGGCGCGGCATAAGGAATACCGGCAAACAACATCACGTCGTTCTTGAATTTACCCTGCAACTTGCCTTGTCTGGTTTCTACGATCTCGTTCATTAATTCCCCCAATTCGTGCGTCTTATTAGATGCGCTCAATAATCGTTGCAGTGCCCATACCGCCACCGGTACACATGGCGATCAAGGCTGTTGATTTATCTCGTCGCTCCAGCTCTCCCAGTACTGTTTCAATCAACATCGCGCCCGTTGCACCAATGGGGTGACCCAAAGCGATTGCTCCGCCAGCAACGTTAATAATGTCGTCTTCGACGCCCAGATCTTTCTGAAACTTGAGTACAACCGCAGCAAAGGCTTCATTGATCTCAAACAGATCAATGTCGTCTTTTGTCATGCCCGCTTTCTTTAGACATATTTCCGCCGCAGGTCCTGGCGCTGTCAGCATAATGACGGGCTCTGTGCCGGCCGTTGCTGTCATCACAATTCTCGCTCTCGGTTTCAAACCGTTTGCTTTCGCGTATCCCGGAGATGACAGCAATATTGCCCCTGCGCCATCCACAACGCCGGATGAATTACCCGCATGGTGCACGTGGGTCACGCCGTCAATTTCGGGATAAATATCTTTACAAATCTGATCAAAAGTTCGGTCATGCCCGTCGTAAAGCGTCGTGCCCATTTTTTCGAAAGAGGGGTTTAAACCTTGCATATTTTCGAGCGTAGTGCCTGGTCTAGGGTGCTCGTCCTTATCTAGCGCCAACTGTCCATCATTATGGTAAATCGGCACAATAGAGTCAGTAAAATTACCAGCTTCAATTGAGGCGGCGGCACGTTCTTGGCTTCGAACGGCATAAGCATCGCACTGCTCTCGGGAAAAACCCTCGCGCGTAGCGATGAGATCAGCCGACACACCTTGAGGAATCAAAGGATACTGTTCGAACAGATGCTTATTGTTGGCTGTAAAACCATCGGTGTGGTTTGGCGAATATCTTGACATTGATTCCACACCACCGCCAATCACTAAATCCTGTTGCCCAGCCATAATACCCATAGCAGCCATTGTTACCGCTTGTTGGCCAGAGCCACAAAACCTGTGAAGCGTCACGCCAGGCACATTAATTGGCCAACCAGCATCAAGTACTGAGGATCGGGCAATATCATGTGCGTGATCACCGGTACCGGAACCATTACCAGCAACAACGTCTTCTACATCACCGACTTCAAAACCCACCTTGTCTTTTAGCCCATTAAGCACTTGTGCCATGACCCGCTGCGGGTGCACGTCTGCCAGTCCGCCGGCGCCCTTCTTGCCTCGCCCCCGGGGAGACCTTACTCCATCAATAATCCACGCTTCACCCATTTCAAAATCCTCGTTAGTTAGTTCAAAAAAGTATTTGGTTCTATCATTAACATTATTTTATCCACCGGGCACACCGGCAGAAATCAGGTTCGTATATTTGCAGCGCTCACATCTTATCCACGATGATCATGCGCCCGCAACGCTTAAGCACTCACAATACGTCATTTCATATTAACGCAAGCATCAGAAGCTTAGTTCCAACGCCTTGCCATCCAGATTTGAAGGCACGGGTATACCCAGCACCTCCATCAACGTTGGCGCAATATCGATACTGTTTACCGGTGTTGAATCAATGCCCGGCGATACCCATTGACCATAAAAGATCAATGGAATAGATCTGTCATAGTCATACAGCGACCCATGGGTGGTACCGGTATCCGAAATAATACAATCCTGTTCCATCTGCAGGTACAAATCTCCACTGGCACCCTCGACAATTGAATTTCGCAGCAGTCGAGCTTCATTGGACTGCGTGTGCTCAATTTCGGACCTGGTCCATAATTTTTTTACGCCAGGCTCGGCTTCCAAAATACGCGTTAGACCTGAGACAACCTGATCAAATTCCAGCTGATTTTGCGCCAGATAGGGTCGATTGATGTAGAGCTGACTGCCGCTGAACATCACGAGATCCGTCGGGAAGTCCCACGGCGCGGTATATTCGGCATATATATCGAACAACAGACTGCCAATAAAACCGTACAAGCCGATGCGCCCGCCCTCGATGGGGCAGCGATTCTGTCCCAATTCAGTCTGCCATTCAGGCAAATTTGCCACACCATGGTCACTCGTTAGCGCAACAATATAGCGATCCTCGCCAACAGTTTGATCAAGTAAGTCTAGGAACATCGCTAACTCAGTATCAATAACATTCAAGGTGTGTTCAGACTCAGCACTGTAAGGACCGAATTGATGTCCGACCGTATCGTTGGCAGACAAGGATATCGCCAGAACGTCGGTCACCCCTTTTTGTCCTAATGCCTCCTCCGTGACGAGTCTACGCGCGAGTTCAAAGGTAAGCGTGTCGAGATAAGGAGAATCATAAATTCGTTCACCTAACTCATCTATATCTCCATCTCGGATCTCGTGACCACTGACACGACTGTTGTCATCCGATTCACCAGAATAATCGTCAGGTCTGAAGCGCCCTGCATCGTGCTCCCAAAGTAGGGGTAAAGCATCAACAAACTGTTGGTTAAAGGTAGTTACATAGTCCGGCAAGGACTGCTGGTAGAACTTACTTGTCGTAAAGCGCACTTGATCTTTGTCAAACCAATATACGCCATCAGCTTCATGCCCCGCCATCATGATCGCAGCGCGGTCTTTGCCACTGACCGAAAAAGAGCGACCATCGAAGCGCGCTTTGACCTGTTGACCTAGGGTGGGTGCTGACAGCATCCAAGGAGAGCGTCCTTCCTCACCTCCGAGTACGAGATGCTCGGTCGCATCGTCCTCAACGCAGTATTTAAGCTCCCATGCAGCTGTATCGACATAGTAATTACCAGGAATCCCTGCCTTGCTCGGATTCACGCCGGTCAACATCACTGCGTGTCCAGGGCAAGTACTCGTCAAACCGTGATCCAGACTAGCATCGGTATACATTCTGCCTTCGCGCGCTAACTTGCCGAGACCTCCGGGCAAGGAAGCATCGATTCGATCGTTTCGAAACTGATCGATGGCTATGAGTAAAACCAGCGCGGGTGTATTGTCCACGATCGACCCGCTTTGCGCATTCTGCAGCTGCTCACTAGCGTGTTGCTGATCATTCCCTGACACCGCTGGATTATCGATTTCATCAAAACCAATTTTCTTCATACCCTTGATCGTTATCGGCGACACTGGAACATCGTAAAAATCACCTTCGTCTTTGGTCTCTACTAATTCAATGTGGCGCACAACATCCATCCCGCGAACTACTCGACCGAAAACGGTATAACCAAAGCTCTCGCAAGTAGCAGGACGAACTAAACCACGCTCTGCTGCAGCTTCCGTCGCAGCTTCATCTTCTCTTGTACAGCTTTCAGCAGAATGGTCCAAACGGGTATTATCGTTCGTGTTAATAAAAAATTGCCGAGAGGCGCTATCAATGATATTTGTGCGCGCCATCGCAATCGTTCCTGTTGTATTAGACAGCCCGTTGTCGGCTTCGTTGTGTATCTCCTCTTTACCTTCTAGCTCGGTCATGTCCGCGAGGTGTCCACCCGCCTGAATCATAAAATCGGGAATAACACGATGAAAAACCGTCTCCGTGTAACTAGCGTCATCAACGTAGCTTAAAAAGTTTGCCACAGTGATAGGGGACTTATCGGGATATAGCTCCAGCACAATGACACCTGCTGAAGTCGAGACACTTACCAACGGATTGTCGAATGCTGGCTCTTCGGCATGCGCACCGAAGAACCCAAAAACGCTTAACAACAAGACCAACCATCGCAATAACAAACAAGCCACTATTAACTCCTAAAATTAGCAGGAGCCACGAAACCGTTAAGTTCCTGAGAAACTTGATCTGCGAAATCGATAGCGAAAAGATCACCCATTTCCCTGCTGACAATCTGGATACCAATGGGCAATCCCTGACTATCAGGCCCCGTCGGTATCACTGTTGACGGTAAGTAACTGACCCCTGTCAAACCAGCCCAAAACACCTGTTCAAAGTAGTTTCGAGGTTCGTTATTCACAGAAATCATGCGCTCTGAATTTTTCGGGTTGTGGTCGTGAGGAAAGGCAGAGGTAAAACACATGGGTGTTAACAGCACATCGAATTTTTTGAAAAACTCATGCCAGGCCCATCGCAGGTGCGTGCGCTTTTCGTTCAGGTTGTACCAATCTCTGAAACGCAGCGTGGACGCCCTTGTGATATCCGCAAGCGCACTATGGTCATCATCCGCCAGCGCGTCTGCCGTCTTTAAGTTCGCCTGAAACATCTCTTCTGTCTGGCGAGCAGACATTGCTGCATGCAGCAAAAATTGATAGTGACGCAAGCAATCCGCAACATCGAAATCAGGACGTGCATTGTAGTCAACCGTACCCCCGGCATCTTCCACCAGCTTTGCTACCTGCATGACTCGCTCTAACACACTGTTATCAACGGGTGCGATCTCATCGTCGGCCCAAACCGCTACCTTAAAGTCTTTTAGACTCTTTTGCGGTGCTTCTGGCAAAGCCAGTTGCCAACCGGGCAAGTGGATCTCATCAGCACCGCCAACGATATTCATTACAAGCTTCAAATCTCGAGCGCTGCGCGCTAACGGCCCTATCACTGAAATATCGGATGGAGTAAGCGTACCGGGCAGTGCATGGCCTCGCATAGGCAGTACACCCCATGTCGGTTTGTGACCATAAACGCCGCAGTAATGCGCAGGATTACGTATCGAACCACCAATATCCGATCCCATTTCTAGCCCTGTGAGTCCTGCTGCCAGCGCCGCGGCTGAGCCACCAGAAGAACCGCCCGGCGTCCGACTCAGATCATGGGGATTCCCGGTTGTGCCATAAACCTCGTTATAGCTCTGAAAATCGGCCAGAAAGATAGGCACATTAGTCTTGCCAAATATCACTGCGCCCGCGTTTTGCAAACGCTCGCACGCGACAGCATCAGCGCTTGCAATATTGTTTTTAAGTAACGGGTTACCCCACGTCGTTGGAAGACCTTCAATATTGTAGGACTCTTTTACCGTCATGGGCAGACCGTGCAGCGGACCCCAATCCTCACCTCGGGCTAATGCCTCATCGGCTTGCTTTGCTCGAGCACGTGCCTTTTCCAGCTGAGTTACAATAATCGCGTTAATCTCCGGATTATACTTCTCCATTCTGGCAACAAAGTGTTCTAGGAGTTCTGCACTACTAATTTGCTTAGACTTAATTTTCTCTACCAAAGCGGTAGCATCTAAATAGGCTAACTCGTCCATCGTGTTATCCGCCTTCGGCCAATCGGTCCGTGTGGTTGTTTGTTCAAAGTCGTGTCAGGGTAAGGGAGTTAGCGTGAAGCTGCAACTCGATGAGATAGGACGAGCCAATCTCAGCTTTGGCGCAGTGGCGTGTCCTGTGAGAATGGTCCGTATAATAGGAAAAAGAAAATAAAAACGCAGCGATTTTGGCGAGACTTATTAATATCGGGGCAACTAGCACACGCAACAATGTAAGGACATCACGCGGCCTTACGCTAATGGACAAAAGCTCACGACCCCGGCCACAGGATCATGAAAAAGGTTTGATATCGCGTCCTGTGGAGTCAGTTCCTGGCCGTGACGCTGTTTAAGCGGCAACAGGTGTATCAGTGTTCTTCTTAGAGAAAAGCCCCGTAAATTTCTGCCACAAATCGCGCACCGCGTAAGGCGCCATCAGCATCGCTGGCGTCACTATCAGAGTCAAAAGGGTGGCGAAGGATAAACCCGAAACAATCGCGGATGCGAGTTGCAACCAGAATGATGCCACAGGTCCGCCCATCTCGATTTGCCGACCAATCAGATCAATCGACACGCCACTGGCCATGGGGAGTAAGCCGAACCCAGTGGTAAACGTTGTCAGGAACACTGGTCTGAGACGCTGACATCCGGTTTGTATAATAACCCTAGCCATGTCCCACTCTGGGTGCTTGTGGCGGAGGTAATTAAACGTATCAATGAGAACGATATTGTTATTCACAATGATGCCAGCCAGCGCAACGATGCCTACCCCCGTCATTATTGAACTAAATGGCTGCTCTAGCAGTATGAGCCCTAACAGTACGCCCACAGTCGACATTATCACCGCAGAAAGTATTAAAAACGCTTGGTAGAAACTATTAAATTGCGTCACTAAAAGTATCGCCATCAACGCCAACGCGAGAGAAAATGCTGTAGCCAAGAATGCTTGAGACTTGTCTTGCTCTTCGTTAGCTCCCCTGAAAATAATATCAAGGGAAGGGTCGAGATCCGCGGTGCTCATCCACTGCTCGATCTCTGCCACTTTGTCTGTTGCGAGCACACCAGCGGCCGTGTCTGCGCGAACGAACATGTTACGCTTGCCGTTTTGCCGAAAAATTGTGCTCACCTTTGGCTTGGCATCCCGGGTCACAAAACTACTGATCGGCACTTGTCCTTCGTTGGTAGAAACCCGTAACTGATCCAACTGCATGATCGACCGAATGCTCTCTGGATAACGTACGCGAATGTCTACTTCGTCATCAACATCGTCGGGCCTGTATTTACTCACCAACACGCCGTTTGTTACCAATTGAATAGCAGCACCAACACTCGCCACATCGGCACCCAACATCGCCGCCTTAGCGCGATCGACATTGACTTCCCACTCAATTCCTGGGACCGGAGAAGTATCGTCGATACTCACAAGCCCATCCATCGTCTCCAAAAAAGCTCTAATTCTTTTCGTTTCTCTTGCGATGATATCAAGATCAGCGCCAGTAACCTGTATCTGAATCGCCTTACCAACGGGCGGACCGGTTTCCATTTTTTGAATTTCAGCCGTAACGCCAGGGATACCCTGTATCGCCGAGCGATAGCTGTCTTCGACGTCCCAACCAGTAATCTCCCGTTCATGTCTGTCAGCGATTTCGATAAACATGCCACCGACGCGATCGCCCGTTGTTCCGCCACCGCCAAAGCTGATACCGCCTTCGCCAGAGCGAGTGTAAATTGTGTGATAGTTACCCTGATCCATCACTCGCTGTTCAACATCGGAGACAATTTCGCGAAGCTCTAAGGCAGAAAAATTGCCTTTAGTGGAAACGTTTACACCAGTAAATGTTGGGTCAACGTCAGTGAAAAACTGAGAACCGTGACCAGCTTCGCCGTACCAATTGATGATACCGAACAATGTAACAAAACAAATGGCGATAACAATCAGCGGGTGGCTGGTAGTAAAACGTAGCAACGCAGCGTAATAACGGAGCACCCCTGTTACTTCACTAAACCGGCCAGCATCAATGAGCTGACTGTTGCTTAGCTTCTCGGAAGGTGCCTTCGCCTTACTGATCAATGCACCCAATACGGGTGCGAAGAGCAGTGCATAAGTGACTGACCCAACAAGTACTGCGAACACAGTGACAGGTAGATAGCGCATAAAACCGCCCGCGACGCCAGGCCAGAACATGAGCGGCAGAAAAGCGGCCAGCGTCGTGCCAGTAGAAGCAATAACAGGCCAAAACATCCTTTTGATTGCGTAGACATAAGCGTCTTTTGGACTCATGCCGTTGCTCATCTCTCGGTCGGCCATTTCGACGATGACTATCGCACCATCAATCAACATACCTAACCCAAGCAACATACCAAACATCACCATGAAGTTATAAGTAAAGCCAATTAGGTTGACGATGATAAATGCAAACAGGAATGAAAAAGGTATGCCCAGTGCGACAAGAATGCCTGACCGAAGTCCAACCGCAGCGACAACAACGGTGAGAACAAGAAACATTGCAGTGGAAATATTTCCCTGTAGCGTATTGATTTGCTCAATCGTTGACGGTGCCTGGTCGGCCATGTATCCAACTTCGACGGTTGAGGGATAGTCTTTTTTGAGGGTTTCAACGACGACTTTCGCCCGGTTGATTGCATCTACCAGACTAACGCCCTTACGTTTCGAGAGTTCGACTGCAACCGCGTGGGCGCCGTTCGCTTTGGTGTAGCTTTGAGCATCCTTGAACGTACGCCGTAGTTCAGTTACGTCTCCTAGGGTGACCACGCCACTGCTGGTTGCAATAAGAGGTATCGACATCAAGTCCTGAGTGCTCTCGATCACACTCGGTATTTTGACCGAAAAGCTTCCTTTACCTGTGTCTACTGCCCCAGCTGCGATCAGCCGGTTATTTCTCGCAACGGCTTGTATTAACTGCTCATTACTCACGCCGTATGCTTCGAGTTGAGCCGGATTAACCACTGCCTCCAGCAGTTCCTCCCTATCGCCGTTAATGTTCGCTTCGAGGATTTCAGGCAACCCTTCAAGCTCTTCTTTCAACTCTCTCGCTAATCTGTATAACGTTCGGTCAGGCACGTTATCGCCGCCCAACGTAATCGTAATCATGGGAAAGTCGGAGACTGAAACTTCCCGGACGATTGGCTCTTCAGCGGTGGTCGGAATCTTGACCTTGGCAGTGTCTACTGCCTCGCGAACGTCAATAACAGCCTGATCCGGATCAAAACTGTAATCAAACTCGATGACGATCGTCGCTGACCCTTCACCAGAGTAAGAACTCAATTCTTCTATGCCTTCGATCGTCTTTAACTCAAGCTCCATTGGTCTCGCAAGTAATCGCTCTGCATCTTCCGGAGAGATACCTTCGTGGGGAATGGTGACGACGATCACCGGCACCGTAACGTCTGGCTCAGATTCGATCGGAATGGCGATGTAGGAAGCTACACCAGTTAGCATGATGACGATCAGTAATGAAATAATTGTACGCGAACGGCCAATACAGTTAGCGATATAGCTCGACATGAAGTTTTTCCTGATTCAGATCGCGGCTCCGAGGAGCCTTGGATCTGTTTGAAAGGGCACTAGCGATGGCGACAGGTAGCTACGTC